>Ga0080013_1005406_pt1 | contig 11933 bp, 22 predicted proteins | sample ETNvirenome_6_85_FD_69236 | JGI IMG/M metagenome (GOLD analysis project Ga0080013, IMG submission 69236) | Marine viral communities from the Pacific Ocean - ETNP_6_85 (SPADES assembly) (version 2) | ecosystem: Environmental > Aquatic > Marine > Oceanic | place: Pacific Ocean | collected 2013-06-19 | reverse complement strand
AAGAAGACGATTAAGGCTGTAAAGGATGCTCATCCGAAGCCATGACAGGACTTTTTATATTCTTTTCGATTTATATCACTCTGATTTTAGCTGGAGTTTATCTGGTTTGGTATTTCATGAACAATTATGACTCCATAATTTTCAGGAGGGATAGTGTCAAATGAACCCAGCCGATTATGCATATGCAACAGGTCAAACTCATCCTGATCTTATGGAAATCGATCAATTCATGATTCTAATCGAAAGATTAGGATTACCTGCATTGATTATTGGTGCTTGCATGTTTTACATATGGAAGACTCAATTAGCACATCGGCAAGAAATACAAGAATGGTCTGCAAAGGATTCAAAAGCAGATGAACGATTAATTGAAGTTATCAAAGAACAAAATGGCAGAAATGAACATTTTGCAGATGCAATAACAAATCTCACTGTTTCTAATAAAGATATAACTAAATCCAATGAACGTACTCAAATGGCGTTGGAGAAATTAGCGGACAAAATCGAAGGAATGATGGAAGCGTTAATGGTTGAATCTCCAATGAAAAGAAGAAGATAATTTCAATGAGGCTGAAGTATAGGAATATTACGGAAAAAATATTTAATAGGGCCAATTATTATCTTAATATTGTTGATTGCTACGGCTCAAAGCTCTGTACGTTCTTTAGTCGATTTAGACGACTTGGAATGCATGAGTCTCAATCTTTATCATGAATCACGAAACGAATCAACGGCAGGGAATTTCCTGGTTGGATTTACAGTTCTCAATCGAGTCCGTTCTAACCAATTTCCAAACACTGTTTGTGAAGTCATCAAACAAGGACTGCACAAGGGAGGTTATCCTGTTCGGAATCGGTGCCAGTTTAGCTGGTACTGTGATGGAATTAATGATGTTCCTCGCAATTTACGGGCTTATCAACGCAGTAAATATTTAGCAGAATGGATGTTATTAGCCAAAGATTGGTTAGTGGATATAAGTGATGGATCACTATATTATCATGCGTACTATGTAGCTCCGAAATGGAGCAAATTTCGCAAGAAAACAGTACAAGTGGATTCACATATTTTCTACAAATGAATCATGGCGAAAGAAGTAACAACAACAGTTGAAAAGGTTTCAGACCCTCCCCAGGCCCCTAAAAAAACAATGTCGGTGAATGAACGGATACAAGTTTTCCGATTTGTAGCACGTTTTGTCATAGGATTGTTTGCATTATCTACATTTTTATACATTGTTCACGTTATGTTAGGCAGTGCAGAAGAATTACCCACCTCTTCAAAAGATTTGTTGAATATTTTGATTGGAGCATTTATTCCGATTTTGGCAGGAATTGCTAAATTTTACTTTGAATCTGGCGGTGATTTGCATCAGGAAGAAGAGAAAAATCCTATTCCACCACATCCAGAAGGTAACGGAGCAAGTTGATGCTTACTTTGCTTGGTAGTTTGATGGGATTTGCTGGTAGTGCAGTTCCTAGTGTTATTGATCTTTTCAAGGAAAAGGCTGAAAAGGAGAAACAACTTGAAATGGCCCGTCTCCAAATGGAGGCAAAAGAGAAAGGGGTCGATTTAGATATCAGGATGTTGACTGCTCAAGCAGATATCGAGGATCGGAAGTCTTCACGAGAGGAACAACAACGATTATTGGAGCATGATGCAAAGCTAGGGATGCAAGGTGGATTCATAAATGCTCTGAGAGCGTTTGTGAGGCCTTTTATCACGTATGTTTTCTTTGCTACGTTTATTGGAGTCAAAGTTGTTTTAGTGTGGCATACCGTTGATTCTGGAGGCAATTTACCACAAGCCATTAATGTCGCATGGGATGATCAGACTGAAGCTCTTTTTGCAGCCGTCATGAGTTTCTGGTTTGGAAGTCGTGCAATGCCTAAAATGAAGGGAAAATGATAGAACCTGATCGATTGAATCATGCAAAAGCCGTGGTCGACAAATTTCTTGAAGAGCATTCTGATTTCACTGAAACGGAAGCATTGAGAATGAATCTCTGTTGTAAATGCGGAAAAGAGTTGTCAGAGGAAACAAAGGATAGCATTTGGGATTATTTTTCAGTCATCGGTGGAGAAGGTAATAAAAGAATAGTTCCATCTGTTAGTTGTTGCGGAGAATAGGCGATCTAAAACCCTTCTATGTTCCGGCCAAGGGTTTGTAGGCATCTTTGCGGGGGCCAGGTCGCCTTGTAATGGGGGGCAGTATTTCAGTGTGTGGGTTTAACCCTACCGGCTGAGCACCGATAACACTGGAAGGGTCGGGAAACCTTGCCCCCTATTTTCTATCAAGAAAATAACATGAAAATATCAAAGAATTTCACTCTCAAAGAATTGCAACGAACGGAATGTCGAATTCCAAACAATCCTGATGATCGTGCATTGATCAATATTGTTGCAGGAACACATAAAATCCTTCAACCGTGTCGTGACGAATTCGGTCGTGTGCGTGTTACCAGTGCATATCGTTGTCCTGCCGTTAATCAGGCTATTGGAGGATCAAAAACCTCAGATCATTGTGCGGTTGGAACCTCATCTGCGTTTGATTTTGAAATCGCATCAGAAGAAATATCCAATCTACAATTAGCCGAGTGGATCAGTGAAAATCTTATTTTCAAGCAACTGATTCTGGAATATTATGATCCAAGTGAAGGTCCGAATAGTGGCTGGGTCCATTGCAGTTATGATGTAACTGGCGAAAATAGAATGGAGAAATTGACCAAAAAGAAAGGGGTGAAAAAATATTTACCTGGATTTGTTGTGGATTAGGTCACGGTGTTGGTCAGAGTTCGATCCTTTGGTCAGGGTGTGGTCAGGGTATCAGAATTCTCGTGAATCGTTGAAAAATGGTGGCCAGAGGTAGAATTGAACTACCGACACACGGATTTTCAGTCCGTTGTGGTATTATTGATTTTATTGAGAAATTAACAGAAACCTAAAAAATGGTCAGGGTCTTGGTCAGGGTTCTTCATCAAATTTAGGTAAAACATTCACGGCCCTTTTCTTCTTTTGAGCAATTTTGTTATTCAATGCATTACGATACAAAAGAGTAGTATCGAATTTTGAATGTCTCGCCAAATCTCTCACTGTATCAATGGATTGATCTACTCCTAAAAGCTCGGTGATTACATAAGATCGAATCGAGTGGAGTGGTTTGTGTCCTTCCAAGCCTAATTTTTTGCATAATCTTCCAAAATATCTGGAAAATGCATCGTGCCTTGTCCAATGTTGAACCCCATTACCTCGATCCAGCCACCACACCTCATCAGAAGATCGTTCATCCTTTGATATAAAATGCATCAATGTCTCAGAACATGGAACAAAACCTTCGTGGCGACCTTTTACACGGTATTTGTCTCCATATGCATTAAAAAGTTTTTCATCATCCTGAATGTGAATCCACAAGTCTCCTTCGTTATCCTTAATCAACCACGTTAATCTCATTGCCCAGACTTCTCCTGGTCGCATCCCTGTTTCTCGCATCAATACAATGGTCCGCATCGCATTTTTATGCTCCAATCTACGGATTTCTTTTTCCAGTATAGATAAATGATGTTTTGTATAGGGCCTCGGAGGGGTCTCGGTAACAACGGGAGGCTCTAAGATCACTTCATCATCGACATATTTCTTTTTTTTAGCCCAACTCCAGAATCGATTGATGCATTCAATATGTTTTGAAACAGTCGCATCTTTTCTGTTGTGAGATAAATAATTCAGAACACGAATTTCGAAGGTCTGATGAAATCCATATATGTCGTGATTACCTACCGCATCAAGGTAATAATTCATGCTGGTAGCGTAATCAGCGATGGTGCGATTTAAACCACCCTTGGCCTTCAATGTATCAAGCCAAGCCTGTATAACAGTTTTAATGTAGACCGTCTCCTTCCTGGAGACATTTTTTTGTTCGGCGAGAATGGTCTCTTTTTTGACAAGCCAAAGATCCCTGAGTACCGATCTACGTTTTTTTACTGATAAATGAGCTAATTCATCAATGGTCGCAAGTTTACGTATCAGAAATTTATTAGGTTTCGGATGGAGATCGTGAAATCGCCCCTGCCAAATGCCTTTCTGTTCATTTTTGTATACTTCCTCTCGTATACTCATTTTTCAGAGATTCATTCTCATTACGATAAAAACGAATTAATTCGTCCTTGTCCTGCAACCAATCCTTATGAAGCTGAAGCTCCTGAGTTATCTGAAGCATTTGTGCTTCAGAATCCTCTCTCCATATTTGACCGTCACCAGAAATCAACCAATTAATGTTGACTCCGAAATCATGGAATCCTTTATAAACATGAGCAGAAATTCCCTGCTTGCCTGTGAGCAGACTGGATAAGTATGCAGGAGTAATCCCAATAGATTCTGCGACATCTTTGACTTTTTTGGGTTGAGATTCAATAACGGTTTTGATTCTTTTCTTTATTTCATCATCTTTCATAAGCCTCCTAGTGAGCTTAAAATCTATCCTGGTGGTGGATGTTTGTACGTGAAACGCTTCCTTCGTCCTGCAAGTACAATAGGGACATAAAACCTTAATTTAATTTTCATGAGTCCCCCATCTACCTCCAGATCCTAATCTCCAGATTATGAAGGCTTTGAGATTTTGTCGTATTGTTAACACGGATCTGAGGGTCAAGATTTGAATTGTCATCATCGTCTTTCTGTTTGGATTGCAATAAAATAACGGAAAATCAAATATAATATTGACATCCGTCTGAGGACTGTATAATTTTATATGTAAATCTAGTATCGAACACAAGGTTTATATTGAAAATTTCAATTATCTGTTGAAAAATAAGGTTTATTTGGATCCTGAGAGCAAAATTTTGATGAAAGAATTGATCTCAGAACTTCGGGAATTCAATGATAATTTTATTCGTGAATCCAGAAGAACGGAACTGGTACAAGCAAAGGAACGTGAACGAAAGACTCTTGATGAATCACTCAAAAGAGTCTGCAAATGATTCCTTTGACTGTTGAAGTCCCAGGACGAAACAAACTTGAAAAAGAATACGGTCAATATTTAGCAACTCTGAAAAGAGCTGGAGAAATCATCGATTTCAGATATGAGCCGTTTTCATTAAGAATCGGGCATTCAGCATGGTACAAACCCGATTTTTTAGTAATCAAAGAAGATTGTTTTGAACTGCATGAAACCAAAGGATTCATGAGAGAGGCGGCCAACGTTCGTTTGAAAGCCTGTGCTACAAAATATCCGTGGTTTCGTTTTTTGTTAATTAAAGCTGGTAAAAAAGGACAATGGAATGTCAAAGAAGTTCTATCCGAAGATTAGGTCGTGCAGGGGTAAACGTGGAATTTCGGAACTCCTATGATCATAGAGAAGGTGATCAGAAAAAAGGCCGAAATACTCCCAATGTTCCATGCTGGGAGCAACTCATATGCCACGTAAAGGGGATTGAATAATGAACTTGTCCTGCACGATCTAGATGCTTCTGCTTGAACGGAAAATAGACCAAGAATTGGAATTATCAATCGATGATGAAATTTTAAGAATAAAGGTCTGTCGTGTCAGAGGAAAACGTGTATTACTCGGTTTTGAAGGAAATCGAAAAATCAAAATCCATCGAAAAAAGGATTCAGAAATCAATAAGAGTGTGGAACACGTTTAAAGGAAACGCTCCTGCTCGTAGACCATTGAGAAATCATGCATTTGATGTTTTTTCCAGCAGTCCAGAACTTTATCAAAAATCTGGGGCTCCATTTCATGGATTCGTTGAAACCGACAAAGGAATCCTACGATGGACAGGAAAGATCGAATATTGCGATGAATTTATGAATATTCCCTCAAATTACACTCCTTTTGATACTGAATGTTTTTACACTTGCTGGATGACGGATTTGTTCAATCCAGCAATCTCCGCTTCGTTTCAGACAATCATGTTTGAAAAAATGCGGGATTACAAATTCCACAAATTCATTCTCCAGACTGAACACTGGGATCGATATGTGGAGTTAGCTCAAAACGAGCAATTTGTCGCAGACAATATCTGTGTCAAAAATATTGAATTGGAATCAATGAGGAACCAATGGAAGAACAAAAGGAGAAATCCAATATAGGTGGTGTTTGGGAAGGTACGACACAGGCTGGTGCTGAAAAACTCACCATTAAATGTGATGAGGATTTAAAGGCTGGTTTGTATTACACGGTTTTACTCAATCAATTTAAAACAGAAGAAAAACATCCGAAGTGGAGAATTCTACCACAAAAAGATGATTTCCCTCCCAATCCTGTTTAAGCCACAGCGATCGTTTTCTTGAAATAACTGGTGAGACAATTGTTGAGGACTTCTGAACGTCCTATATCCTTTTGTTTCGCCAGATTCTCAATCTCCTCATAGATCCATTCCTCCACGGTACAGTTTAAGGACTTCTTCCTACCATTCCCCTTGTTGTATTTTTTTGGTCGCATTAGTTTATCAAAAGATAAGCAATATAATGTTGAGAATTATATTTAAATTTGTGTAATATCTCAATAAAATAATGATAATTGAATTATTTTGATTCGATTCGACTAGGCGATCCTAGTGTTTAATGAGGTAACAATGCGTCTTACAAATCGATTCCGAATGCCTCAAGCATTCGTCCGAGCCGTTGAGAACGATGATTATTACAAAGGTAAGAAAGTCGATTTCAGCGTGACGGAATTATTGTCGAGTCCGCATCAGAGAAATCTGAAACGGAAACATGAAGACGAGATTGTTGAGGATGTTATTGATCGAGTCTGGTCCTTGTTTGGTCAAGTGTCACACACTTTACTGGAACGAGGTGCAGGGAAAGATGACATTGTGGAGAAAAGGTATTTTCAGAAAGTTTATTCTGATGAAAAACCTTACAAAATTTCTGGTCAAGTTGATTTGATCGAACCTACTGATAAGGGTCATCGATTAACTGATTGGAAAACAACCTCCGTCTGGAATGTCATGAATGGAGATCATGACGATTGGGAATCGCAGTTGAATATGTTGAGGTTTCTAGTCGATAAAATTGATTTTCCAGTCAATGAACTCCAAGTCGTGGCAATCATGAGAGATTGGAGGCCAGGAGAAAAACTCCGCAAACCTGACTATCCTCGACATCCCATCAAAAAGATAAAATTCCCGATCTGGTCTGATGATCAGGTTTTGGAATTTATCGCAGAACGCATCTCCTACCACATTCATTTCCCATCTGATGACATTTGCAGTCCTGATGAACGGTGGCAATCACCGACTCAGTACGCAGTCATGTCAAAAAACAGGAAGTCGGCTCATAAGTTGGAGAAATCCTTAAAAGCAGCCGAATTCTGGATGAAAAGGAATAAAAAAGGAGATCGCATCGAGAAACGAATCTCAGAACCTCGCAAATGCTTGAATTATTGCTCTGTCGCTCAATTTTGTAGCTACGGACGACAGTTCATTGTGAAGGAGGTTGCTTGAGATACAAGGATCTTGATGCTGAAACGATAATCCACCTTATGCAAGAAGGGGAAAAACGATCAAACGAAAATAGAAGGAAACGAAGGAAACGACAATCCTTGAAACGATGGTGGCGAATGAAGATCCGTCACACCAAGGAACGGCTACTTTCCGATGCAACGGATTCTTCTAACCAATGAGGTAACTGAAAGGAAATTACCTATGGATGAACAAACAGTCAATCAAATTGAATCTAGGCCACCTTTTGCTGGTGAAATAGATTTATGCTGGTCTGATGAATGCGACAAACTTAGTGGTGCGTTAGCGAAAGCTCAGGCTGGTTTTACAACAGTCGCAAAAAACAGAACCGCTGGTGGTGGAACATTTAAATATCAATATGCTGATTATTCAGATGTTCTGGAAATGGCATTACCCTTACTTGCAAAAGAAGGGATTGCATTTCTGCAACCAATACATGGAGACAAAATTTCATGTTTAATGATGCATTCCTCTGGTCAGTGGATCAAAGCATCTGCTAATTGCCCTCAAGCCCCAAAAATACAAGATCAAGGTAGCGTTTTCACCTATATGAAACGTTACACAATGTCTGCACTTTTGGGCGTTTCTGCACAGGAAGATACTGATGCACAAGGCGTGGATACGTCTAAAAGCAACGGGAAATCAAACCAATCGAATCAATCGAATGGCAAATCGAATGATTTAAAAACATCAGAGGAAACGACCCTCCTCGAAGGGCAAACACCTTCTGAATTGATTGCATCGATTGAAAAATCGACTTGGGCAAAACCTCACATGAAAAATCATTTTTCTAAGCATTGGAACGAGTATATGGCTCGTTTCGACAATAAAGGTCGAGTTAAATTCGCCAATGATTATGGCGTTTTAATGGATGCAAAGAAGACTGAGACTGCTTGAAAGTAGTTCGAGAACATAACTGTGGTTGTGAAATTATGGTGGAACTTCTGGGTCCAGCTAGAGAGGTATGGTTTTTTGATTTTATTATGAAACCTCGGAGTTCCATCGATTACACAAATATACAGTTATGTCCTGAATGTGGGCATGAATTAAAACTAAAAGATTTGAAATCAGATCCAAGATTCAAGAAAGGAGTTCAATGAAACCATGGATCATTATAGTTGAAAGGAATCAGGGATTGTCACCAGATTATTACGGGCCCTTTGAATCTAGTGCAGATGCAGTCAAATTCTATTCAAATGCAATTCCTGATCGTGATAATTTGGGTGAAAAAATACAGAAAACCATATGGGAATTAAAGGATCCAGATGAAATTTTATCCTACCCTATAACATTGGAGATCGAAAATGTATAAAGCCGTTGATTGTCCTGTTTGTCAGGGCTCAGGTGGTTTGTATGAACGTGTTTATGTTCAGACAGGCCCAAATCCAGAGGATTACGATATCGATGGAGATGTAAGTCCTTGTGAAACGTGCAATGCCACTGGGAAAATTTCTCAGGATTTCGCAGATTACATCGAACGGACATCCAGAATAACTCCAACAATTGATGCTGAAATTCCATTTTAAACACGTTTTAAACATGTTTAAGTTTTTAGGGTCGCATCATGGTCACATCATTTTTTTCAGGGTCACGTCATGGTCACGACCTTTTGGTGCGTATTTTGGTGCGTATTTTGGCGCACATGGAACGCACATGGAACGTTTGGCATGAAAAATAATTTGAAAGGACTCAAATGAGCAAAATTGAATGGACGGATAAGACATGGAATCCAATTCGAGGTTGCAGTCGTGTCTCAGCTGGTTGTGAAAATTGTTATGCCGAAAAGATGGCATTTCGATTCTCAGGGCCAGGACAACCATATGAAGGAACTGTTGAAAAGACATCCAAAGGTCCACGTTGGACAGGGAAAATAGGTGTGAATAGAAAGGATATAACTGCTCCTCATTCGTGGAAAAAACCACGCATGGTGTTCGTGAACAGTATGTCGGATTTGTTTCATCCTAATGTCCAACAAGATGTATTTTCAGAAATTATGGATGTGATGATGATAACAGAACGACACACATTTCAAATCCTCACAAAAAGACCTGAAAACATCGTGGATTTCGTGTCCAAGACACGGTGGGAACATATGACTTTCCCTGATCACATGTGGATCGGAACGAGTGTCGAATCCAATGCTGTTAAAAATCGAATTGCTCACCTCATTACTGTTCCAGCAAAGGTTCGTTTTTTGTCTGTTGAGCCGATGCTTGGACCTCTCGATATTGAGGATTATTTAGATACAGGAAGAATCCATTGGGTGATCATGGGTGGTGAATCAGGACCTAAAGCGAGGTATTGCGATATAGGTTGGAAATACGATCTGATTGCTTCCTGCGATAAATACAAGGTTCCTGTATTCGTCAAGCAATTAGGATCGAACTTTATCGATTCCTACGGTGGTGATGAAAATCTCGTTTATGTGACTCAGGATGTTAGTGGAGTCAAAATTGAGCATCCTAACACGACTTATCGAGATATGAGTTACAAAGGAAACGATATATCCAAATGGCCGGCACCATTGCAAAGACAAGAATTTCCAATGGAAGAGGTGATTTGAATGAACAACGTTTGACCTTTCTTCGATTCAGTCGAATTAAATATGGAACACGAAAAGGACGAAAAAATCCATTACGGATTCCTTATGATTGGTTCCAGTGTGTTTGTGGCAATCAAATTGAGGTTAAACGTTCATCTGTAAAACAAGGCAATACAAAGTCGTGTGGATGTTTAAGGAGAGAAATAGGTCGTGAAAAAATGAAATTCATCAATGACAACGATTTGAGAACTCCGCCACCTCCTAATTATGAGAATCGTAATGGAGTGGGGAAAAACGGGAAACCAAAAGGTTGTTCAGGAATGGTCAAAATCATTGATGAAGAAGGAAACAAAAAGTATGTCAAATTTGAACGAGTGGTGGCCATGTTTTACGGGATCGAAGGTGAAGTGCATTCTTTGAAGACTAAAGAAACTCACAATAAAGGGAAAAAACTGATAAACGGTAAATTCCAATAAGGAGAATCATGCGAACAGCACAAGATATTGAAAATGTGATTAAATCTCATCCTGAAATATTTGTAGGACTCAAAGTCAGAGTGATCGATAAATTCAATGATTGGTTTCCAGCAAATATGCACGTAATCAATAGATTTGAACAGGAAGCCTTGTATCTGAAACGGCGTGGAAATCGAGAACGATATTCCGTTTATACGATCAGAGAAAAATTACGCTGGGATTCATTGATCAAGGAAAATTCTACTGAGGATTACAAATTGAACAACAATTACAGTCCTTGTGTGGCACGAATCCTTATGATTTTGAACACCGAAATGGATGGTATGTTTGCACTTCGTCAAGAACAGCCCCAAGACGATTTGACAATGGCATTCAATATCTAAACCCTTTTTTTGCGAAGAAAAGCAATATTATATTGAAATTGTATTTTCATTTATTGATTATCTCAATATATTAAACAAATGAAAGCATTTTTTGAAACTGACATTCTGCTGGATAATCGACTAGGAAAAAACGATATCAAAGTTCTCCTAGTGTTATCCGCTCATGCTAATCAGCAAGGAATTTGTTGGCCCTCAAGGAATCGTATTGCAGAGATGTCAGGTATTCACATCGGTAATATTACTAATATTTTGAATCGGATACGAGATTACGGATACATCGAAATCCAACCCTCATCTGGACATTCAAATCGATACAAAATGCTGATGAATTCCGACTCAAATGAGCAAAAAACACAAGAAGGGGGGTTATTAGAAACTACTAACACCGAAGAACAGGGGTTATTAGAAACTAATAAGAGTCAGGATGAGGGGTTATTAGAATCTAATAAGGGAGGGTTATTAGAATCTAATAAGGGAGTCTTATTAGAACCTAATAACCATAACTATAAAGAGAACTATAAAGAGAACTATATAAATAAAAATAACGAAAAATCGGTTCCTCAATCCCATGATTGGAAGAGGATCACATTCTCCAAATTCAAGGGTTTAAAAACTCGTCCAGACTTTTCAGAAGAATTCATTTCGATCTGGAAACGGTATCGCAAGGCTTGTTCGGAACTTGAATCCGAATCAGGCAACAAACTCCATGCATTTTTCAGATATTTAATTTTGAAGGAACACGGATTCCGTCATGAGGATATGACTGTTTCGATTCGAAGATATGTCGAGTCAAAGCGGAAGTCAGGCTTTTCAATGGCTCATTTATCCACGTTCCTGAACGACCCTGACTTAGTTCGACAACATTTTGAGGATGAAAACGATGCCAACGACAACAAATCGAAAGAAACAGTCGAAGTCGAAATCCCAGACTTCTCAGCCAGATTTGACCTATCTACTCCCACCTCAGACTCTGGAAAAAATCCGATTGGAAGAGCAAACAATCCTAGGATCGATATTGATGCATCATCATCCAGACTCCAACCAGTTGGCATTCGTGATTAATGAGGATTTAG
>Ga0080013_1005405_pt1 | contig 11934 bp, 29 predicted proteins | sample ETNvirenome_6_85_FD_69236 | JGI IMG/M metagenome (GOLD analysis project Ga0080013, IMG submission 69236) | Marine viral communities from the Pacific Ocean - ETNP_6_85 (SPADES assembly) (version 2) | ecosystem: Environmental > Aquatic > Marine > Oceanic | place: Pacific Ocean | collected 2013-06-19 | reverse complement strand
ACCTGCTCGACGGTCCAGCCCTCCAGTTGCTTGCGCGTGGGTGGCTTCGGTGCAGGCTTATAAGTCTTCTTGCGGCTGGATACGATCTCGATGTTGTTGATCATCGGGTCGGGCTTGAAGGTCGGGGTGTCGGGCATTAGTGGATCTCCTTACTTGGTATAACCATTATACCAGAAAAACGGGGGAAAGTCAACAACAAAGTTGTCAAGTGAATGTCAAGCGATGTGCTTCATGTCAATCTCAGAGGCCCATGTTCCTTTGGTCCAGTGGCCGGGGATCTCAACGATCCACACAGCATCGTGATAATCGGCTTTAGCGACAACAGTGCCGACTTGCCAGCCATGAAACTTGGTACGAACTTTAACGGTGTTTCCGATTGCGAACATATAGATTTCTCCTTTCTATACATATAATATAACCCCCTGAGAGGCCATCGTCAAGGTTTAAGTTGTCAAGAGAATGTCAGTCGTTGCACGGGGGATGACCCCAGTTCATATACTGCCAATCGCTGATTTCCTCATTCTTGCACATGGCGTCGGTCCAGTTGTTCCATGCCTCGCGGCGAGCGGGAATGTCAGGATCGCCGTCCTGCTCGAAGTTCTCTTGGATCATGGGCAAGAGTTCAAGGGTGAAGATTTCGCATGCTTGTGCGAAGGTCATAACGTGGGGAAGGTTTGAAGCCATGTAGTTTTCTCCTGTCTACATATATAATTTAGGCACCGTCACCCTTTTGGCAAGGGCAAAGTTGTTAAGGAAGCGTCAAGGACGACGATGGGAACCACCAACGGCTCGGTCGTCGGGTCAAAGACGCTGCCGGAACCCGGCGTGGAAAGTGCCAAAATCGTTAGTAAAAATTGCATAATTTAAAACGGCTTTGCAAGGTGAGAATTGCTAACAGGCGACTCGCGCCATACAAGCGGGTGCATGACCAACGGACGATCATTGGCTTTCTTAGCAAGATTAACGTGGGTCGAGGTTGTAACTGACTTGAAGTTTCCAGTCCGTGCGGTGAAGTCCGCAAGAACGCACGCGCCTGATCGTGTGCGATGTCCGATCTTTAACTCATAGCTCCAAAGCTCCGTGGTGCCATCGGCCCATGCAACGCTACTCAGCGACCCGCGATGATTCTCGGCCTCTTCGCCAGCCTTCCATTTTTGAATAACGATGTGGTTGCGGACTCTTTTCATGCTTCACCAGCGCGCTGAAGGGCGCACAGAGTTGTCAAGAAAAGTTCACGCATGACCGGCTCCTTCTCCTGTTCAAGCTGCGCGGCGACCATCAGGGAGGTTACTACGTTTTCACAAGTTTCATGCGCCGCTTCAAGCGGTGTCAGCGAACCAGTGAGAGCGAAATAAGGGGTCAAGTCATGGGGCATAATTTCTCCTTTCTATACAGTAAATATAGCACCGAAATGGTTTATTGTCAAGTAATCTTTAGTCAAGAGAATGTCAACTACCATTTTTCATCTCTGAAGATGCGATCAGCAAAATGCTTGGTATTGCGAAGTCGATGCATATCCTCCACACTTTCCACGCTTTCGTTATTGGGATCATTGAGCGCATCCACCTGCTCACGCACATACTTCCGCATCTGCTTGATATATTCAATCTTGCCAAATTCCTTTTTGAATGGCGCGGGTTTGACGTTGTGCCCAGCCTTCTTTTGAAGAATGGCAATCATCTGCCACGCGGCATCAATGCCCTTCGGATCGTCGGTATCTACAACGAGGGTCATTTTCATTTTACCAGTCCACCGGGTCGTTTGCGGGCTTGTCCCACACGTCATGCTCCTGCGCCTCGGATCGGTCGGTGACCTCGGCGGAGTCAAAGTTTAACGCACGTCGGTCAGCGGCTCGGCTTGTCGCCTTCATCTTCTCGCGTGCTTCCACACCCGCGTTAAACATCTGCGTTTCCGCGTTGACCTCGGCATCGATCCCCCATCCGTCATCTTGGCGACTAACCGCTTCAAACAAATCAGTAGCCAGATCACGCATTTCACCGATCTGATCCTGAATCATGGGATCATCGCCAAATGTCAGGGTATCACTCAAGTCCTCGATCCGGGCATCGAGCGCATCCATGATGTGAATAACTTCGGTTTCGGTCAAATCAATGTTCATTTTACGCTCCACACGTGCAGGTCGCCCACTTAAAGGCGAAGAAAATAAGTGCTGACCAACAGGCCACATCAACAAAAATCATAGCGGTCATCATCCGAGTTGGGTTCATAGTGAAATCTCCTTCCTATACATAAATATAGTCACGAAAAGGGGGTGTGACAACCCCAAAGTTGTCAAGAGAATGTCAAGAGCCAACGACTTTTAGGTGGCTGCTTTTCTGCGTGATGGGCTCCGTGTGGGTCTGCCACAAAACTTTAACGTCGCAGTTTCCCGCGTACACGCCCAACTCGATCACCAAAGCCACCATAACCTTTCCGTAGATCGGACAAATATCCTTGATTTGCACCAGATCACCGACTTTCATTCTTCTGAGCCTCCACATGCTTGCACTTCCGTCGCCAGCCGAAACCAGGGCACGTGCAAGTCCATGAGTCTCCACGGCTTTTGACGGTGTAGATCGTGCCCTTGCTACCCTCAACCTGCCAGGAGCGCAGCGGTGCCTCCTGGGGCAGTTCTGGCGCGTTCCAGGCCATGTATTTGCCCAGATCGGCAAATTTGGTGTGCAGCGGCACCTCGATCCAGTGCTCGCCAGACACAGCGTAACGCTTGCCGTCGCGGGCATTGTAAAGAAATGGTGGTACACTCACTGTGAGGGGAAAATTCAATTATGCCTCCGCAGGCACGTAGAGAGCGGAAAGAATAAGGGTGTAACCCTCGCGTTCAACATCGCTCAGGGCTGGGTCTGCCAGGGTTGCAGCGGTCATCCAAGCGGTGACCACATTCGCGCACGACTCAGCGGACTTGTCCATAGGGGTAAGCTCGGCATCCTCGGTACGGATAAGCGGAAGGGTAAGCATGATTTTCTCTCCTTGTACTATAAATATAGTCACGGTAGGGCTATCGACAAGGTTTAAGTTGTCAAGAGGATGTCAAGTGCTCCAAGAACATCACATGAAAGTTTAGTGGTCGCGTTTGTCCCAAAAATAAAATCTGCATAATGTCCTCCGGGTCGCTGGCTCCTAAACTCTTAGGACGCATATCGGGCGCTTTTTCAATAATGACTGCTACCCGGTGATCGGGCATGCCTTCTTGGTGGGTGCCCTCTTTTACGCGGACCAGATCGCCAACCTTGAACTTCATTTCAAAAAGGCTTCTGCTCTCGCATAGGCGACTCAGCCCACACAAGGGGGTGCATGACCATCGGCCATTCACCCGCCTTTTTTGCAAGATTGGCATGGCACGATGTTATCATGGATTTGTCTCTTTGCATGTTGTCTCCGAAAATACGTAGAAAGTTTAACGCACCCTAAGCGTCGATAGCGATGATACGTTCGTTAGTTTGAAAATATGGGCGTGCTGCGTACTGCTTCGTAGTCATCCACATGCGCTGACATGCGCTCGGCACGGGCTTAGGGGCACACAGGTCTGTCAAGACGATGTGTCCGTCAAAGGTGCCTTCGTTCACATACTTGGTGGGCGCGTTAAAGCACGTTCCTCCGCGCATCACGCGCTCAGTCTTGCGGCTCTGTCCCTTTTTCCAAACATAAACCTTGTCCTTGGCTACCTCAGTATCAAAGGGGATCACAGTAAACTCGGCAATCTCGGCCAACTTGTTCAACTCGGAGAAGAACGCGGCAAGCATCTGATCATCGACCGATCCAGATTGATCGATGCTGATCGCGATCTTGGCGTGACGACGGACGCGCTTGCCAGGGTGAATCTTTGGAAAACGCTTGTTGACCCGGCGCGGTGTCGAACGCTTATCCGACCGCTGCGAAGTTTTAACAAAGTACCGCAGCACCTTACGCCAGTCAATCTTTCCAGAAATACGATCCATGATTTCCTGACGCATGCTCGATGATACCGACCCCCAATTGCGAGACTTCTCGGCCTCTTCCGCAGCTTGTTTAAGAGCATCCTTCAAACGCTCCTTCGCAATCTCGTTGACCGTGGGATCACCAGAATCACCGAAGGCATCATGATCATCAAAACTATCCGCACCACCGAGAGGGTCACCTTCGCCGGGTGCGCCTTGTCCACCTTCTCCATCGCCTTCCTTCTGCATCTTTTCCAGCTTCTTCAAATACCATTCGTAGGTCTGACACGGGGGCAGGTCCTTGAATGGCCCTTCGCCGGGCAGCACGCCCTTCATGGGCTCGCCGGAGGGCATCACCGGGCCAGGATCGGCCTCGCAGGGCAGCTTGCCCTTCATTTCGGGCAGACCGTTGATCGCAAGGTCCATAGCGATATTGTCAATTCTACGCAAACCATCGGAAGGCAGTCGCTTGGTCACGTGCTCAAAGATGATGTGATAAAACTCATGCATCAAGACGCCCAGCTTATGCTCGTCGCTCAATGCCGCAAAGAAGTTCGGGTTGTAAAAAAGTTCAAATTGGGCTCGATCCCTGTTGACACGCACGCCCGCAGTCGGAACCGCAGTTGTAGCTACCTTGTCGATCCGGCGAGAGAGCGCAGCAAAGAAGGGCTCGCGCATCAAGAGGCGAGCGGTGTGCATGTTGAGGTTGAAAGGCTTGGTGTTCTCCGCGTTGATCTCCGCATCGACAGCCGGAAGGTCAAATGGGGCTGCGGGCTTGTTTTCGTTGTCTGCCATGTTTTTCTCCTTACACTATAAATATAGTCACAAATGGGGCAAAAGTCAAGGAAAGTTGTGTCAAGTAAATGTCAGGGCTTGCGCCACAAGGCTCGGACTTCTACGTCCTGAATCCATGAGTGGATCCATCGGGAGGTTGTTGTTCCTCTCCAGATTTTGAATTCTTGGCGTGCTGTGTCGATAGTGACTGCACCGTAGGTCGGTCGATTGGTTTCGCGCACTTCCATAACGATCCCGTACCTATCATCAGGAGCCTCAGATACCTTTTTAATGATCAAATCGCCAACTTTTAACTTATCCGTCCACATCCGAAACCACTATCAAATCTTCCTCGTTAAACCTCATGCGTTCTTCGCTTCTCAGCCACTTGACCTCATACTCAATGCGGCGATCTGGCGACTTTTCAATCCTTGTCACGATGCCAACACCGTGAGTCGTTTTAAAGGCGCGCCCAACGCCGCCCGGGCCTGACAATTTTACAATATCGCCAACCCGGGGAGGACGCAGGGACGGGCGCAAAAGGATCGGGCTACTATGCATCGCCTCCACCAAGGATTTCAACAAGGTGCTCGCTCACGCGCAGACCGGTTGAGGTCATGCACTTATGAAGCGCAATCACGTTGTCTGTGTTATCGGCATCGCCCATGACGGTCCACAACTTCATGGCGACCTCGGAAGGCAGCGACACAAAGTATTCCGCAAGGTTCGACACCTGGGTTTCCGACAGGTTTTCAACAAAGGTGCTGGAAGTCGCCATCTTCTCAATCATGGCGGAATGGTCATTGATTCCCCACTCAGCGGTCTTTGAAATCTTGCCGTCATCCAACAGATCCTCGATGGTCACCTGCCATGCGTAGTTTTCAGTGAAGTCGCGCAGGGCAACTGCGCCTTCAAAACCCACAAACGAAGTTGCAAGATTGAAAAGCAGGTCGGCATCACCTCCCTCATCGAGCACGCCAATTGGGGCTACCGTATCGTTAAAACGCTTCCATGACCGACGAGAGGGGTAAACCTTGTTGGGCTCAAAGTCGTCGCTATGTTCAAGATGCTGACGATTCTGATTGATGAAATCCCACAGCATTTCACTAACATTGTCCTTGCCCCATTCCAGCCAGTCTTCCACGGAGGGCTCAACGTCAAACACAGTCCAGCGATCAAGCTCGGCAGGGTCCATTTCGCCCACCTGATACTGCGCTCCGTGCTCACCGCCATTGACGGCAGCGACAATCAGAGTCTCAGGGTGCAGATCCCACCCATTGATCTTGCGGCTATCAGTCAACTCAAAGAGCCCCTGACGGACCTCCATAGTCGCCCGATCAACCTCATCGAGGAAGAGGACCACCGGCTGTGTGCAAGCGGTTACAAGCCAATCAGGAGCGTTCCACGTGGTAGCCTTGCGACCATCAGAGAGTTCAGTAGTGTCGGGCAGACCCAGCAGATCACCCTCGGTCATCTGCGATGCTCTGCGCTCCACAACGGGAAGCGCGCGCCGCTCGGCAATTTGATAAACCACCTGTGACTTTCCAACGCCATGCTTGCCGCGTAGTAGTACGGGAAGGCGAGCGTCGAGAATGTGAGTGACGGTGGAAAGGAATGTTGCGAAATCGACAGCCATGTTGTGTCTCCGTTGGAGTGATTGGTAATTCTTTGCCTTACACTATAAATATAGCACCGAAAAGGCATTAGGTCAAGTTAATTGTTGTCAAGAAAGTGTCAGGTGGTAGGAGCGGCGGGACTCGAACCCGCAAGCCATAAAAGCGTCAGATTTTAAGTCTGATGTGTATACCGATTCCACCACGCTCCCTCTCATATCTATAATATAGTCACCGTGGGGTCATCGTCAAGCATATACCTGTCAAGTAAATGTCAGGAACGATCCACATTGGGATAGTGTTCCTCCAGGCCCAGCGAGCGGATCACTTCCTGCTTGCTGTCGGAAGGCCACCGGTATTCATAGGGACGCTCCTTGTTGCTACGGTTGCCCGTCGTTGGGAACGCTTCTTTAAGACTTCGCCCACCGTCGAGCCAGCCATCGGGAGGATTGATGGAACCAGCGAGCGATGGAGCGGGAGCATCTTCGGGTGCCTCCTTCATTCTCTCCAGCAAGCTATCAAAATAGATTGACTCCACGTAGTATGGATCGCGCATGCGATGAATGTTCTTGTGACTTACATAGCGTACGCCCAAACTACGGTTATGCGCGTCCACCGAATCCCACCGATAAGTCGTAATGTAGTTTAGCTTTGTCCATGAGCCCCACTCGTTATCGGCATTGTACCCATACGCAGGGAAAACAACCATTGATCCTGCGCCGATCCCTGACTCGCGCACCTTAGCCAACACGTTCTCGCGCAGTTGGCGAGTCTCAACGAGGTACACTTGATAGTCTGCCTTCACAGCCTCGCACACCCGGCGCGTGTGTCCGGGCTGCTGGCAGTACCCACAAGTCACGTTCTTCATGCGCTCGGCTTTCGCCGTCTTGTTCTTGACCTTCTCGCCAGTCGCGGGATCAATCTTGGTGCGCTTGATATATTCAGTGCGAGATCGCTCGGCGCGTCCTTCGTGGTAGTCGGCTTGGACCTCGTTGCCCTCGGCTCTGAACTTCTCAGCGGAACGTGCCCATTCTGAATAGTTATCAAGGATGCTCTCCGTGAGCGTGGGACACTTGCGCTTGTTGTGTCCACGATTATAACAGTGCGAGCAGGTAACGGTTCCAGACCATGACATAAATTTTTTCTCCTTTCTATACCTATAATATAGCACCGGATGGGGTGTTTGTCAAGTGTTGAGTTGTCAGGTGATTGTCAAGGGTTTACTTTGCCTTGGGCCGCCGGAAAAGTTTAACGTACCTCTCTTCAATCCAGAAGGGCACAGTAGAACCAATCGAAAGCACCTTGTATCTTTTGGCTCCGCGTGCAGCGGACACGATAAATTCACTTGTATCCATAATGAACCCGCCGTGCTTCCTGAATTGTTCAAATTGATCGAAATAAAACTGGCCACCGTCTACAGGGAGGATCGAACGCGGAGCGCATGCAGCATTGGGAACGATATGTGTGCCACTATTAAACTTCGGAGCTTTTTCGCTTTCACTCATCACCTTCTTCGCATACTTGTTGTTGACCATCTTTAGAAATGTGCGACGATTCGGTGCTCTCCCGGCTTCTACATCTTCAACGATATTTGAATAATAGCGAGCGGGCTGGTGGGCATAGTAATGGCACAGGATTTTCGCGGTGTGTTGCCACTTTTCATTGTAATCGCGCCGCCATACTATTTCCTTTTCCGCTTCTTCGGGTGAATTCTCGCGCTTAATCTTTTCATAAATCTCAATTTGGCGCGGACTCAGCGTGCTGCATGCGGCCTGATCGCGGACACTTGAAAGGAAGTTGTGCGCCCATGTGTCTTCGGTTACGCGAGTTAGCACATCTTCAATTTCTGCCACAATGGCCGGAACCTCGTCCGGCTTGCGTGCCTTCATTTCCTCGGCCATTCCCTCCAGACGATCCACCCACTGACGCCGACCAGCGGTCAGGGACCGTCGCTTTTGATAATAAGCGAGCAGATCGGCAGCAAACGCACGCTTGCCTGCGGGTAGGTGGGGGCTGGATGCCAGCACTTCAAGTCGATCACCGAGAGTTACGCGAGCCATTGATTTCTTCTCCTTACCCTATAAATATAACCCCCAAACGCCTTTCGGTCAAGGTAAATGTTGTTAAGTGAATGTCAAGAGCTAATGACTTCCAGATCACGTGGGATGAAGCGGCGTGCTCTCCCCGAACCTCTCCCAGTCAGAAGTTTAACGACATGCAACATCGTGTTAGGCATCTGCCACGATTCCACGATCATGCCTATCGTGCCCGCCGGTATGCCGATGGATGCGCGATTGATTTTAACAAGGTTACCGGCCTTCATCCAATGCCTCCAACGATTGTTCGCCGCACCATTCTCTGTGTCCAACAAACAGAGAGAGCCCCTGTGTAGTCCACAGCACTCGATGGTCGGTGCCATCAGGTGCCGTTGCAACAATAATACCGATCTGCTCGGTCAGAAAATGTTTAACCAGATCACCGACTTTCATTGATTATCTCCATTTGATCGAGGGGAGTTGAATAAATCTGTCCTTCCCACAGGATCAGGGCGCGAGTAGCAGCCCCATAAATAACGATGTCATCGCGAAGATAGACGCCCAGCACAGGCTTCTCGTATCCTGTTGGGAAACTTACCCTTACCAGATCACCGACTTTCATACGCGCACCTTTCCACGGCATGCCTTCTTGTTCGCTGCCTTCTTGCGGTTCTTCATCGCTCCAGCGCGACGAAAGTGCGCGGCGACTGCGATCCAGTTGCGGCGCTTCGGGGTCTTGGTCTTTCTCTTCTTCATACTATAAATATAGCACCGAAAAGGGCTATCGTCAAGGCTTAAATTGTCAAGAAGTTGTGGGGTCGTTATTCTTCTTCCAGTTCCACCAGCTTCGGTCTTCTGAAAATTGCCAAGTAAAGTTGCCGTTTTCAAAAAACCAGCGGTTTACGCCATCGCGTTCAACGTCGTTGGCAGCCGCCGCAAGTTCTTCGGGTGACATGACGCGGGAACGGCAAAATGCTTCGTGGTGCCCATCCTCGTCCATGTCATACAATTCAACAAGTTCGCACGTTTCCTCGCCATCGTCCGCGACTTCGACCAGAATCATTCCGTACTTCCAACTCACCACCGTTCTCCGCTAAAAACTCTATCCGCAAACCGCTTGACGTTGCGAAGGCTATGCATGTTGTCTACTTCGCTAACGGTTAAGTTCTCGGGGTCTTCAAGTGCGGCGGTCTGCTCACGCACGTACTTTCGCAACTGCTTGATATATTCAATCTTGCCGAAAGACTGCTTAGTCGGCTCATGGACATTGGTGCGACCAACCTTCTTTTGAAGAATCTTTACCATTTCATAGGCGGCATCAACTCCCTTGGGATCGTCGGTATCTACTACAAGTGTCATCTTCATTGTGCTTTCCGTGCCTTGTGCTTTTGAAAAAGGAAAATTTTAGCGAGAAAAAATCGCGCGATCAAATGGTGGGCTCTCTGGGACTTGAACCCAGGACCATTCGGTTATGAGCCGGATGCTCTGACCAACTGAGCTAAGAGCCCCAAAGTTTAATACTCAATGCTCCGGTTGATACAAATATCGCCCCAAAACGCATCGCCGCGCTGCTCGCTGTCATCCATTTCTTCTCCAATACGAACGAACTTGTAAAAGTCGGCTGCGTATTGGGTCTTTTCCTTCCCTTCGGCATCTTTCTCGCCCGTGGGAAGATCCTCGCCATCGCACCAGTCCATGAAATCTTCAATCGCCTGGATACAAGGGAAACTATCGTACCACTTGAGCCAGCCCCACTTAAAAAGCATCGAACCCTTTTCGCCGCCATAGTCCTTGATGTGCTCATCTGCATCACCGAAACACAACTCGCGGGCCGCTTGACACTTCGCCATCGTGACCATAAACTGTGGCATCACTTCTGGACCCACATACAAAACAACTTCAGAACGGTAACCCATTTTTCTCCTTATACCTATAATATAGCACCCAAACGGGCACTCGTCAAGGCTTATCCTGTGAGGGAGTTGTCAAGTCTTCTCGATCTTTTCTCTTGCTCACAATAGCCAACTCTCTCACCGTCACGGGCGTAAGCCAGATATTGTTTTCCGGCTTTCTAAACTTTACTTCCATTTCATCAAACTGGCGATCCAAGTCAACAATAAGACCAGTTCCATAGTATTCGTCATAGACGAGATCACCTATGTCAAACCGCTTTAGTTCTTTTCCGTTGCGCTTAAAAAGAGCCATATTTTCTCCCACTCGCCACCAAAGGCGCGATGCCCCGGGGAAGCTCCCCTTGTACCATGCCACCGTGCTTTGCAATAACATTTACAACAACCTTCGCTGGAACCCACCCATAAACTGTGTCTGTGGGCTTATCTGGATCTTCTGCAAAATCCAGCAAAAGCGGCTCCTCGCGGTTCGGAAACCCAACCTCCACAGCAGTATACTTTTCAGCATTATCCATGCGAGGCGAACAATATGCTCCCTGACGCGCTTGTACGCTCATTGTAAAACCATCGGCGCACACCACTTTTTTATTTAGCTTCATTCTACCCCTTTCTCACAAACTTCAAATCGTTGCGGAGAAAATAGCCACCGGGCCCAGGACCGCCGGGCCAGTGGGGCCAGCTCTTCCCATAGCGACTCCCCGGACAATGTTTGTTAATCCAATTGATAAAATAGTATGTGCGTTCGTTTTTTGAAGTCCAACTGTGTATCCGTGGGTTTTCCTCAATTCTCACCACAAGACCAACCAACTTTGGCTTCTCTGGATAAAGACGATCATTCCACGCGCTCAAATCGCTTGAGTTCTTCGCATATGCCGACAACGTAACCAAATCACCTACTTTCATTTTCTCTCCTTTAGCCAAGATTCCCTGACTTCATAGATTTCGCCACCTTCGACGATGCTCCAGATGCGCTGTTTCGGCTCTCTCTTTAGAGAACCAATGGTACGCACACCCACAAGAAGCACAACAGTGCGCTTGTTTTCGGGTAGCGTAAAGTTTACCAGATCACCGACTTTCATTGATCACCTCCACATCGAGCGGGTTAGCGTACATCAGCCGGTTGGGCTCGGAGTCAATAGGTTTAACGAGGGCAACGGTGTTGTGCTCGTCCTGCTTCATTTCAACGATTAGGCCAATGACGGGATCTCTCCCGTGAGTTCTCTTGACTTTTACCAAATCACCTACTTTCATGCGACCACTCCGAAAGCGTCCCGGCGATACCACTTCTGTATCGCGGCATGCAAAACCAACACCTCAAGTTCACGCAGGGCTATGACAAGCCCCACGATACCATCACCATAACGATCTCTTACCAGATCACCAATCTTCATCATACCTATAATATAGCACCCATTTGCCCTAAAGTCAAGTCAAAGAATTGTCAACGGATGACAACAAAATGAGGTTAACTATCATCGGGTTAGAAATCTCGCCTGTATCCAGGTAGACTATTTTAACGACGTTAAGATATTGCGGCACCTCCGTAACGATACCTCGTCGCCCCTTGTTCTTGCACCACTTTTGAATCTCGACCAGATCACCGACCTTCATTTATCACCTTCAAGTGTTTGCTGTCTGCTGTAACTGACTCCGTGTGGGTCTGCCA
>Ga0080013_1005404_pt1 | contig 11935 bp, 17 predicted proteins | sample ETNvirenome_6_85_FD_69236 | JGI IMG/M metagenome (GOLD analysis project Ga0080013, IMG submission 69236) | Marine viral communities from the Pacific Ocean - ETNP_6_85 (SPADES assembly) (version 2) | ecosystem: Environmental > Aquatic > Marine > Oceanic | place: Pacific Ocean | collected 2013-06-19 | reverse complement strand
CCCTACCTGCAATAAATTGTTGCTGTCAAAACACAGGCAGATTGTGGCATATTTAGATTGGAAACAAGAAAGCAGGAGATGTACACGGACAAAGGCAGGGTGTCTTGCTCGTTTGACTAGCTTGTTTCTTCCCTGCCAAATTTACTTGGGCTATACCTCCCTAGTACTGAAAACGATAATAAGGAAAGAAATCGGGGTCATCTAGTATAGTCCAAGTAAGTTTAGGAACATATCTAGCGAGGTCTATGGTTTAGCGACTATAGTGGTAGTGGAGTGCCAAAGCGATACCAAATTCCACCTAGATTTGAGGGGATAGTGCAGTTATAATCTATTATAGTGATAGGTGAGGCGACTATCCCCCGCGTGAATTTAGAGTTTTGGGTGCAGAATGGTTATACTAGTTTAATGTGCTTAATTCGTGGTTACATCGTTTGCGAACCAAACCACAGCCCAAATTAAAAGACTAAGGAGTGGAATGCTACAAAATTTTTTAAATAAACTGGATTTAAAGACCAGTGAAAGCGTTAGGATAGATTGTCCCATCTGCTTTAACAAGAATACGTTTTCCGCTGTTAATAATGGTATACAGACTATTTACAACTGCTTTCACGCTGATTGCAACATCAAGGGCAGAACTCGTAGCCCTCTGTCTAAAAGATTGTTTCAAGAGGCGGAAAAGCAGAAAGAACCAGAGATATTTTATTATAGGCATCACTGGGAAGATAGGCTACCCCCTAGAATAGGGTATATGGATTTAAAGGATTTTAAAAATTATATTCAAAAATATGATTTAATGGATTACGGAAAAGTAATTCGATATGACCGACATTTGCATAGAGTAGTATTTTTAATTCATAAGGGGGACACCCTAATTGACGCGGTTGGCAGAGATTTATATGATAATAAAAGAATAAAATGGTATCGCTATGGCAATTCGGGATATCCTTTTATAGCGGGAAAAGGGGATACAGCCATCATAGTTGAGGATGTCGTGAGTGCGTTAGTTTTGTCAAAGTTTTGTGTAGGTATTGCATTACTGGGAACAAACCTGTTGCAATCGCACATAGATGTGATAAAAAAGTATAAGAAAGTAGGCGTGGCGTTGGATAAGGATGCGACAAAAAAGGCGTTGAAACTGGCGGATGACCTGTCTTTGAATATGAATGTGAAATTTTTAATGTTGGATGAGGATGTAAAGGAAATGTTGGATGAGGATGTGGAAAAGCTTGTGAGTAAGGTGGATAAAAAGGCTTGGGGTTGGATGAATGATACATACTGAAATTCTTTCTATTTGCCTTAACTACGAGCACTATAACAAGGTTCGCAGATTCATTGACAAGGGGATGTTCAACAGGGACTACGGCATAGTATATACCCTAATTGAGAAGATACACGACAAGTACCCCGAAAAAATACTGACATTGCGGGAACTAAAAGTTATGCACGCTGATTTGTATCCCGCAGTACCGAAGGCGACAAAGCAGAACATAGTGGATACCATAGATGAACTCGATGAAAATAGTTCCATATCGGAACTGAATTTTGATGCCATAAAAAATTTCTGGGCTAGACAACAGGCAAAAGAGATAGGCGAAAAGGCTGTTGACATTTACACAGGGGCTGACAAGGACATAGGCGGATTAAGACGTTTAGTTGAAATGCTGGATGAACAGAATATGGTGGGTAGCGAAACTTTTCACGAGGTGGAAGAGGATATAGAAGAATTATTTAATCTGGATAATATGGAGGGGGAATTTAGACATAGACTACTGACAATCGGTGACAATGTTCCTTCATTGGACAGGGGGCATTTCATCATAGTGTTTGCCAGACCCGAAATAGGAAAAACGACATTCGCGAGTTTTAATGCATCTGGATATATCAGACAAGGAAAAAAGGTGACATACTGGGCTAATGAAGAACCTGCTGTTAGGATTAAACTTCGCATAATACAATCCTACTTCAATCAAACAAAGGAAGAGATAGCTGACAATCTGGAAAACTACAAGGAAGAGTACTTGACAAATGTAAAACCTTACTTGACGGTTTTTGACAGTGTGGGAACGCACATAGACGAGATAAATGAATACGCTAGAATTTACAGACCCGATGTTATGTTCATAGACCAACTTGACAAGGTTCATATTTCTGGTACATACAATAGAACAGATGAAAAATTAAAGGAAGTTTATGTTAGGGCAAGGGAAATTTCCAAAAGGCACGAATGCTTGTTGTGGGCTGTGTCCCAAGCAAGCTATGAGGCGGAAGGAAAATCCATAATTGACTATTCTATGCTAGATAATTCTCGAACAGGAAAAGCGGGTGAAGCCGATTTAATTATTGGCATAGGAAGAGGGGCTGACAATAATGATTTGTCTGACCCGAATAGATGCATAACAATAAGCAAGAATAAATTAAATGGTTGGCACGGGTCACGCCACGCAACAATAAGCATTAGGAGAGGAGTTTTTGAAAGTGATAACAACGCTTGATGTAGAAACTTCTTTTGATGTTGATGAAAAAGGAAATAAGATATCCAGTCCTTTTAACGGAAATATGTTGGTGTCAGTTGGTTATAAGATGGATGACAACTTTGTTAAGTACCTATGTTTTTATCATCGTGATGAACCACCAACGCCTAACGCAAAAAAAGAATTACAGGATGTTCTGGATAGAACTGATGTTCTCATAGGACATAACATAAAATTTGATTACAGTTGGCTGGTGCAATGTGGATTTACTTACGACAAAAAATTGCACGACACGATGGTTATGGAATATCTTATGGCGCGGGGCATCAAGTGGGGATTTTCATTGGAGGATTGCTGTAAAAGAAAAGGTGTAGCACAGAAAAAAAGTGAATTAATTCAACCATTTATGAAGAATAATACATCCTATGAAAGAATACCTTGGACTATTGTAGAAGAGTATGGTAAACAGGATGTTGAAAGCACTTATCAATTGGCTATGGCGCAGTTGAGCAAGTTAAAAATGAATTGGGGAGACTTATATGAATAAATATAAACTTAAATGTTTACAAGGTTCAGATATTTTTGATGAAGACCAACCACAAACTAAAAAAGGAATACTTGAAAGATTTAAGATGTGGTTTGATGAAGAAATAGAATCTTTTAAAGGAAAAATTAATTTTAAAAATATACAAGAATATTATCAAGTTAAAATAATTAAATTAAAAAAAGTAGATAAAACCCGTGCCTAATGGAATAGCACCAACAATAAAAATGTCTATGGAACTGACAAAAGTTTTAGCTGACATAGAAATGAACGGATTGTATATTAATACAGATACCCTGTCAGCGATAAAAGTTAAGTTTGAAAAAGAACTTGTTGACTTGGAAAAGTATCTGAATGAAAAGGTAAAGAACTTCATGGGTGACACTCCAATTAACTTGGATTCACCAGAGGACAGGTCGGTACTTTTTTATTCGATGAAACTGACCGACAAAAAAAGATGGGCGACAGTATTTAATATTGGGTATGAGTTAAGGGGAAACACGCGCAAGCCTAAACGAAGAACTAATTTTGAAACTGTGCAAGATTTTTATATGGAAATAAATTCTATGGCTAGACCCGTGTTTAAAACGCACGGAACTATTTGTCATAACTGTCAAGGTACAGGAAAGTACACTTACATAAAAAAAGATGGAACACCTAGTAATATAAAAAGAAAATGCAAAACTTGTGACACAAAAGGGTTACTGTTTACAAACACTAATGAGAGGGCGGGACTAAGACTTAAACCTAGAAATGTCATTGATTGTTCCGCTATGGGATTTAAAACCGACAAAAACATATTGGAGAGTTATTTATCTACTGCTGACGATGCCATTCACGAATTTCTAAAAAAGTATGTACGCTATTCTGCCGTACGAACGTACTTGCGTACTTTTGTTGAAGGAATGCAAAGTTCCATATCGGATGACAAAAAAATTCATCCTCAATTCATGCAATGCGTGACAAGTACTGGCAGGCTATCCTCCCGTAGCCCGAACTTCCAAAACATGCCTAGGGGCAATACATTTCCCGTTCGGGAATGCATCGTTTCTAGGTGGAAGGGCGGAAAGATACTTGAAGGGGATTACGCCCAGTTGGAGTTCAGAGTGGCGGGATTTTTGGCTGATGATGAGCAAATTTACAAGGATGTGATAAATAATGTTGATGTTCACGCATATACGGCTAAGATACTGGGCGTGTCACGGCAAAAAGCGAAATCTGACACCTTTAAACCGCTTTATGGGGGTATTTTAGGTACACCCAAGCAAATGCATTATTACAGGGCGTTTAAGAATAAATACATAGGCGTGACGGCGTGGCACAGGAAACTGCAGAATGACGCTTTTATGACGAATAAAGTGATACTTCCTTCTGGAAGACAGTACTTTTTCCCTAACGTGGAGAGATTGCGTAGTGGTAGTGTGACAAATTCCACCGCTATAAAAAATTATCCTGTACAAGGATTTGCTACGGCTGACTTACTGCCCATAGCACTAATTAAATTAAAAAACTTGTTGACAGAACGAAATTTAAAGACTATTATATGCAACACAGTACATGATAGCATTGTTTTGGATGTGTATCCAGAAGAAGAAGAGAAAGCTATCAAAACTTTAAAGGAGGCCATGATGTGTTTATCCAATGAGTGTGAAAGACGCTATGGCTTTAAATATACGATGCCGATTGGAATTGAGTTGAAGCTTGGTGATGATTGGCTCAACATGAAGGAGGTTTATAAAACCAATGGCTGAAAATGGTAAAGATATAGACGCTTTAACAGTTCCCGTTAATTTTGACACTATAAGTGACGCGGAACTGATGAAGTTAACAGGACAAACGGATAACGGCGGGCAAGGTTCCGTCCTGTCACGGCTGTCCATTAATTATAACACTGAAGATGATAATGAGAACCCATTGCCTAGAGGGCATTTTACGATTCAAGTTGATGGGGACAAGGTATTTTCTAAAGAGGTGGTGTTCAGACCATTCATTAGATTATATGCTTACAGTTATTGGGACAATAGTGCGGAGGAATTTACATCAAGCGTGCAAATGCCATCACTAGGTGACCAATTTGCTGATACATCTGGAACTTACAAGTGTGGAAAATTATCTAGGGAAGACGTGCAAAAAATGGCGGATAACGACCCACAACGAGTTATACAAAGTTCCATTAAGTGTAATCAAGTTATTTATGGAGTTGCAACAATGGCTGACGGCAAAAAAGCTACAGGCGAAAGTGTTGACATTAGTGCTATTCCTTGCGTGTTGTATGCTAAGGGGGTTAACTACCTTCCGTTTAGCACGACTTTGGCTAGTTTAGTAAAACAGAAAAAGCCGATGATACGCACTAATCTTGGATTATCCACAAGAAAACAGAAAGCGGGTGGAAACACTTTTTTTGTTATTAATGTGAAGATACAGGATTCAGCGGATACCTTGTCAGACGTGGATAAGGGATTACTGAAGGAATTTGCTTTAGCGGTTAAATCCATAAACGAGGGTGTCATGGGAAAACATAGAGAGGCTACGAAACAAAAAACAATAGATGGCGACCACTCCCTAGCTATTGAGTTAGACGGATAGTAGCAGTGCTCTATACTCTAATAGAGAATTTTCTTTATGACGCAACGGGGGGGAAGGTAACACTTTCCCCCGAAATTATAAATGAGTTCAAGGAATCGTGCGGTAAGGCATTAGAAAAACAATTTAATAAAAGACCCGAATGGAGAATAAGGATGTCGGGGTTGGGAAAGCCTTTATGTCAGCAACAATTAGAAAAAAAAGGTGTAAAGGGTGAAATTGAATATAATACAATCATAAAATTTTTAATGGGGGATTTAATTGAATCCGCCGCCATAGCCGTAATGCGCGGGGCGGGCGTGGACATAGAGAAATTACAAGAACCCGTGAAATTAAAAGTGGGTAGCGTGGAATTAAACGGCACGTACGATGTAAAAATTGATGGAAAAGTTTGGGATGTGAAATCAGCTAGTCCTGCTAGTTTTATTAATAAATTTGGTCAGTATGGTAGCTACCATAAGATAAAGGATGATGACCCTTTCGGATATGTCATGCAAGGTCATTTATACGCTGAGGCGGAAAACGTACCTTTTGGCGGTTGGATAGCAATAAATAAAGTTACAGGTGAGTGGGCTGTATGTGAAGCACCAGAAAATCAAAGTAAAGACAGGGAAGAAGTACTGCAAAAAGCTGACAAGAATATCAAGTGTTTAAAATCAGACAGGAAGTTTAAAAAATTATTTAAAGTAGTTAAAGAAACATACGTGCCGAAGTCTGGAAAACAAAAGGGTGTGAGAATGGAAACAGGAAATACTATATTGCATAGTATCTGCGGGTACTGCCAGTTTAAACATTTTTGTTGGCCAAAGGCGCAATTACACGAAAGAGTGACATCAAGGGCGAAAACTAGACCATTAACTTGGTATAATAAATTAAAAAACGTGGAGGTTAAAAATTTATGAATGTATTATGGCTGACATCCCCTTTTAAAAAGGAAGACATATTATCAAACAAGGATGCTGTCTGGGTGTATACGGAAAATGCACTTAAAAAAGGCGGGGGAGAAATGATGGAATGGATGAGGGGTAATGACAATTGCCATTCCCTAATTACAAGGGAAACAATTGGTGAGGATGGCTATTTTAGGGAAGATAATATAATTAAGACGACAAGAATTATAAAAGATGATTTTCATAGTCTGCAATTGAAAATAAGACAAGGAAAACTTGCTATCATGCCTTCTGTTGACATAGATAAAGCAATAATAGAATTAGGAAAGAATGCGCCGACATTGGTGGATGTTTTTACAAAATGTGTGGAAACAGTTAACAGGTATAAGATGACAACCCTTGTATGAAAAGAAAAGGCTTTCGTTCAGAATTTGAAAGAGGGTTCGCTCATTGGTTGATAAAGAATGGAATTAAATATGAATATGAATTATCTTATGTTGAATACCAACCTAAAATTAAAAAATATACTCCCGATTTTTATCTAGCCAAACAAGATATGTACATAGAAACAAAAGGATTTTTTGATTTAGCAGACAGACAAAAACATTTACTTGTTAAAGAACAAAATCCCGATATTGACATAAGATTTTTATTTGTTAACGCAAACAACAAGCTTAACAAATCAAGTAAAACAACTTACGGAAAATGGTGTGACAAGCACAGCATACTGTGGGCGGAACAGAGGATACCTAAATTATGGTTGAAATAAATAAACTTATGAATGAAACGGAAAAGCTGTCGCTATTACCAGATAGATTTTATCTCGTGTTAAGACCGATGAAAGAAGGGGCGGGGTTTGACATGATGGCATATGATACAACCGACCCTAAAAATCCCGTACACGCCGCTTATTTTGTGTTAAAAGGGATAATGGAAATGATGGATACGGACTTGGACAGGCTTGTTTCGCTGGGTCAAATGGCCGTCATGGATAAAATGGTTGAAATAGAACGAAAAGGGGAGACACCAAGGACAGAAGACTTGTCGGGTAACATAACAAAAGTTAACCTAGGAAAGAAACACTGATGAAATCCATTGTAAAAGAAAATAATTCAAAAAGTATAAAAGAATTAAAAACACACGATTTTTCTGTTACTCAATTCAATGAAGACCTTAAATATGGAAAAAAACATGAAAAGCTTGTGATGAAGTCCCGTGAGAATTATGAGTTAAAAACTGACAGATTAGCCTATAAAACAGGCAATGCCTTCATAGAGTTTAGGTCAAGAAATAAAGTCAGTGGCGTAGTGACGAGTAAAGCTGACATTTGGATTTTCAAGATTGTTGACAAAAATGATAAACATCTATTTTCCATTGAGATTCCTCTTGACAGATTGCGTGAAAAGGTGTATAATAGTACTTACCGCATTGTTTCCGGAGGAGATAATCTGACATCTAAAGGGTATCTAGTTCCTTTACAGGATTTAGTATCTATATGAAAACAAAGGATTTTTTAAATGAAGCGATTAAATTAGCTAGTGGACAACGCCAGATGGATTATGGTGACAAAACGGAAAATCATCGTAATATAGCCCAATTATGGTCAGCTTATTTGGAATATACTGTTTCTCCTCATGATGTAGCCATACTTATGTGCCTTTTAAAAGTGGCTAGAACCAAATTAGGGGCTGTAAGCAAGGATACCTATATGGATATGTCAGCCTATAGTGCCATAGCAGGTGAAATTAAATTTAATGAGCCAAAAAAAGAAGAAGAAGAAGAAGGAGAAAGAAGAGGGAGAGAAACAGCGGAATATATAAAAAGTTTGAATAAAAATGACAGATAAAAAAGACGAATTAAAGGTAAAATTTTTACCCTTAGCAAATTCCTATTTAATGGCGGCATCAATGCCACTGGCCCGAAGAAGTTTTAAAAGCCACGCAACATAAATTTATTGAAAAAGAAAATGGAAAGAAAAATAGTTAGAATACAAAAATTAAATGACATTGACCAAGATGATTGGAAAATTATGTTTGAAAACGAGATATTTATTACAAAAACACATAAGGAATTTTTTGAATTAGTTGAAAAAGGACTTGATGTTATAATACAAAGGGAGACTATGATGAGTGATAAACCAAAGGCGGAAGAAACATCCGCAATATTTGAAACAGCAGAAGATTTAAAAAAAACAAGAGGACATGAGAAAGAACTGGTTAAAAATTTTAGAGAGGATGTCAGTAATTTGAGTTTATCACAATTTAATAAGAAATATCCATCAAAAAAATTGGGAGAAGTTAGTAATGGTTAATGGTAACTTCAAGCACTATTGCTAGTTTTGACGTAAAACTGACCTCTGAGGGTTTACTTGTCATAGAAACAAAATTAGCCAAGGGAAAAGATTTTATTGAAGTTATGGATAAATGGAACCCCGAATATGAAAATACCCCTGTCATAGCATCCATGTTGGATTACTACGCAGGGGTATTTAAGTTAATGATGAAAGATAGTCAGAAAATGATGTACTAAGATTGTATTTTTATAACCTTAGATTTTTCAGATTCAGGAACTTCCCTATGATATGCCACTTTAAGCATGCCATCTTCAAGTTTAGCTCCATTAATAACTATGTGTTCGTGTAATTTAAATTTTCTAGTGAAATTTCTATTAGCTATTCCTCTATGAATAGAGTATAATTTACTAACATTCTTATCATCTATTTCTTTACATCCGTGTATGGATAGAAGATTATCTTTTACTTCCACTTTTAAGTCTTTTTCCTTGAATCCTGCTACTGCTAATTCAATAAGACCTTTATCATCCTTTTCCCTTACATTATAAGGGGGATAAGTATTAGGGGTTTTAACAAAAAAATCTGAAAAAAAATCATTGTCAAACCCTAAAAAATGATTTCTTAATATATCTAAATCGCCCATAGTATTTTCTCCTTATTAAGCGAGTTAAGTTTGGCTAACCCATCATGGCATCAGCCTATTTAGTATATGGTGTATACTAAAAACTTTTCAAGTGCTAAAACTGGTTTACAGCTAAATTTTAATAAAAAATATTTAGCCTAATTTTTTCTTTTAAATTTTCTTTTGATAGTTTCTTTCTTTTTTATTTTAAGTGGTTCATTAATACAAACCACCCTAGCACTAAACACCTTTTTACATCTTTCTTAGTTATATCGGCTAATATTTTAATAGTTTTTATCATTGATTAGCCAATGGATTATTTGCTTTTAGTTTAATTTCTTCAATTATGGCATCCTGTACTTGATTTTCTTTCTTGACAATAGCCAATGCCTTTTCAATTGCTTGTATTGCCTCTTCAAGGGGCTTTAAGTTTACAGCTTTAGGTATTGTTGCTACCACTCTAACCAATTCCTCGCTTAACCTTTTCAGTTCCTTTGATATGGGCTTTAAATCTATGTCATCAGGAATATCAAGCATAGCTACTTCTTCTCTTAATTTTGCTATTTCCTTGAATACAACAGTTAAATCCACAGGTTTAATCTTATCATCAACCTTTTTAATCCTGTCTATCAAGTCTATTTTAACTTCATTTAAATTCGTGTTTGTTTCCTTTAGTCCACTTTTAAGTGGAGTTAAATTAACTGGAGGTTTCTTTTCTATTGCAGAAAGTCGTGTGTTAAACTCACCCCATGCATAAAATCCTCCGCCAATAGCGGATATAACACCAATAAGTGCCGCATAAGTACTGAGCTTATCAATAATTTTCATTTCGCATGGCCTCCAATTCCAGTTGTAATCGTTTAGTTTTTTCTTGTGCGTTATACAGTTGTACTCGATGTACTTCTACAGGGTCGTTTTGTGTATAACTCGCTAAAGTTATATTTGTGTAAATATCTTTGGCATAAACGCCTAGGTCAATTTGATTGAATAAATCCAGATTGGCATCAGTATAAATATCCTTTGATTTATAAAATTGCATTTTCTTGTAGGCGTTTAGCGCGGTATTATTCTTAAAAAATAAATCCTCTTTTGATAGGTTTTGAGTGTTGATTTTCGTTGTCTTCGCTATTTGTTTGGCGATGGCTTTCAGTTTCTGTTTTAACTTGCTTTCTACTTTTGCAACATCTGTAGCAATCCCTTTGTCGGAGTCCAACTTGTCTCGTCCTTCCGGCTGTACACCGTCTTGCTCTTCACTGTCTTCTGTCTGTACTTCGGACTCCTCAGTTCCTTCGCTACTGGATTCCTCCTCTTGTACTTCCTCTTGTGGCTCTGACTCTTCTGTAGGTTCATCTTGGGCTACTTCCTGTTCTTCCTCTAATTCCGGTTCTGATTCTGTAATCTCTGTTTCAATTCCTTCTTCTTCACTGTCAATAACCTCTGGAATGCTTTCTTCCGTGATTGTGCTCTCTTCCAATGGTTCCTCAAACTCTTCAAAAGATTCCTCAGTAAATTCGTCATCGAACTCTCCCTCGGTTATCTCTTCAAAAAACTCTTCTTGTGTCATTCCTTCATCTTCAAGAAACTGGACAAATTCTTCCTCCATTCCAGTGTCTTCTAGAAATGATGTAAAATCTTCTTCAAACTCTTCTTCAAATATCTCTTCCATGATGGAAGTTTCTGTAAAAGACTCTTCAAAAAATACCTCTTCCATCGTAGGCATTTCTTCAAAAGTTACTTCTTCAAATTCTTCAAAATATACTTCTTCAAACTCTTCTATTTCAAATTCTTCAGTCCAATCAGTCGCATAATCATCTTCCCAAGTATAGTTATCTTCAAAATAAAATTCTTCTTCCCAAGTATAATCATCTTCCCAAGTATACTCATCTTCTTCCCATGTATATGTATCATCTAATACTATATCATCTGTATACCAATCAAAATCTTCTGGTATATCTTCTATGATATCTACAATGTCTTCATCAATATCATCTATAACGTCTTGTGTACCCTCATCAAGTGGGTTAATATAAGTATAAGTTAAACCTAATGTTACATTATCTATATCTGGCCCCCAATGACCAGTTCTATTATTAGTATTAGTTACTGATACTTCTATATCAAAATCTGTTTGTGTGTTCGTACCCTGTATATGCGTGTCTGTGTAGTTGGTAAAAGACCCACAGTTAGTGCTTCCACATCCTGTATCTTGTATAACTCTTTGTTGAGTAGAGACAGAACCATCAGAACCAGTAATAGTTTGTTTAAGTGTAGTAGTATTATCATATTGATTCCAATACCAAATATCTGCACCTATTGTACTTGACCAACCATTTTGTATTTCTTGGGTAGTCATGTTAGTCTTTTCGGACAATGAAACAGTTTGTTTTATTTCAGTATTTTCTTCTGCCGCAACAGAGCCGCCGGGGTCATTTCCATTACCCGCCGCCATATAGTTATGACCATGAGTATGTTCATCTACAGTCCAACCAGTTGTACTATAAGTTGTGCCTGTACCAAAAGTAGAGTTATCTA
>Ga0080013_1005402_pt1 | contig 11936 bp, 24 predicted proteins | sample ETNvirenome_6_85_FD_69236 | JGI IMG/M metagenome (GOLD analysis project Ga0080013, IMG submission 69236) | Marine viral communities from the Pacific Ocean - ETNP_6_85 (SPADES assembly) (version 2) | ecosystem: Environmental > Aquatic > Marine > Oceanic | place: Pacific Ocean | collected 2013-06-19 | reverse complement strand
CATGTGCTCCCTTACAAGTCTTCTAAGCTGCTGTAGTGTTAGTTTCACGTTATTATATAGCCAAGTATGCTTTATGCAGTTCTTCTGCGACACTGTTGTAATTATTTACAAAATTATTCCACTGGGTTTTTGCTGGTCGCGAAGTTCTAAATAGTTTCGAATTTTCTCTGAGATATCGAGCAATTCTATTCGACTCAGATTGAATCGCCTTAGCGATGTCATCTGTTATCTCAACTCCGCTATTTTTCATAAACTTATTGAGCTTACTACGAATCCCAAGCTCTTGGGCTCTTGTTGAACCTGTCCTTGCAAGCTGAGACATCAATCTGGGATCCCCTATAACAAGTTTAGCAATGCTACGTAATCTCCCTGTATGCTGTACTACTTTGCTTATATTCACAACGACACCCTCGATCTCAACCGCACCCTTACCTACTTTCCCCCCGCGACCTGAGGAAACTAGAATATCATCAAGTTTGTCAATAAATTCATTAACTTTCGCTCCCCAACTTGGCGGAACTAGCTTTTTAGCTTTTCCTAATCCCACGATGACACCTTTAATCCCAGCGCTCCCAAGCTTCGCCACCTTTCCGGCAATAGGAATAACGGCTAACACAGCCAATATTAGAAACGCCGCAGCAATAAGCTGAGCTTTCTTATCACCTGCTTCTAACGCATCATTAAATGACTCAAGAGCCGGCGGAACATCAGGTACAGAAAGAGTTCCAGTAGGGTCAATGACAGATAGTATCTGACGCGAGGTATTTAGTGAGAGAGAAATTCCGCTCATCTGTTCCCACTCATCAGGTGTGACTGCTTCATCACCAAAGCCATAGGGATCCATGCCACCTGTATCATACTCTTGTAGGATCTCCTCCTTGATGATTCTTCTTAGCTGTCTTGCTGTTAACTTCATCGGGAGCTCCTGACGTGGTCCACCAATTTAATTAGGCGACGACAAATCAATATTACCGCGGCCGCGCGAAAATTTCGGATTCGCGAACCGGTTTTCGCACACAGTACGAAACCCCGGTCGCTCACTCGAGGGGTAGGGGAGTAATTTTTTTTGAATTATCTTCTAGAGATCGCCAGGAAAATCTTCGGGTCCGTCCACTGCTGCGGTGACCTCAATCTCTTCTTCGACCTCTTCCTCTCCCGGGGGAAGATCGAGCTCTAAACTACTTAACCAGCTAATCAGAGCTTCTTGCTCGAGCGCGTCCTTGATCGGAAAATCCATTCCCTCACGTCGCCCGTCCGAACTCCAAACGAGTTCGACTCCAGGTTGACCACCGACTCGTGGTCTGGCAACCCAGAATTTATTGCCCACCTTAATGTGGGGATATTGCTCCACGCTCCAGTGAAGCTCTCCCTCGTTTACAGCGTTGAGTTCTTTAGCGACAAGTTCGCGCAGCTGAGAGAGCTTCAATCTCATCGTACTCACCCTTCCTTGCTGGCGACGAAGGAGGTGTCGATGTCGATTCCAAGCTTCATACCACTTAGCAATTCGATTACACTAGCAACTTCAAGAGAATCAGGATTGGCATTGTAAAGAGCTTTTAGTGCATCCCCGATCAGCCTGCCCTTACTTTTTCCGCCGCGGCCGACGGGGGCAGAGAAATCAGCGCCCAGCTCCTCGAGCTGTCCTGCCACAGCCGGTGCGATCTGAGCGGCCATCTGTATCACCAAAGATCGCGAGGAACCCGGACCCCCCTCCTGGCCGTAACCGTAAGGAAGACCCTCTTCAGGCACATCGATCTTAGGCCGCGGTTTTCCGCCCACCATCTTGATCTCTCCCTCGATCCATTCCTCTTCACCTACCTCACCTTTGGCAGGGTCGGGTCGCACGCGAGTCTTGTGGCGAAATTGACCCGGCTCGGGTTCGCTAACTAGGGTCTCGTCGAAAAAGGGAGGTGGCGCTTCTCGTAGCATCAATTTCTCAAATTCAGTTTCGATCAGCTTCTTCAGCTGGTCGGCAGTAACGTTCAGACCCTTGTCAGGTTTGTCGTCTTCACGCATGGCCTTTCTCAAACGAGTGTAATCGGAACTAGCGTGACTGAGGGGAGGGTTGTCTTGGAAATAGCTACGTCCACGTCGATTCGGGACTTCAGCGAAGCCTATCCCACCCGCGGGCGTAAAGAGTTCGTCAAGTTGGTCGACTTCGCCCTGGATGATGTTTCTTAACTGCTGTGAGGTGATTTTCACTAGAGACTCCTTACATTAGTGTACGGTAAATGCTTATTTAAGTATTCTACGGGCTTCGAATTAACCCTAATTGAATCACGTATCGAAGAAGGACCTAGCTTTAACTCTAGGAAGTATGTGTTCCACCCTGTCGACCTCGTCTCGCTCGTCTCCGGCTTGTTCTAAACTATCGAACTCGACAGCATTTTCTAGAGATGCCCATATAACCAAAGATTCGGGACCTGCAGAATCTTCCCACCCGCCGAAGAATCTTTCGTTCGCGCTCGCACCAGTCCTCTCGAGGACATAAGGCGGACCTGCCTCCCCACGGTCGCTACGGTGGAAGCGGGCCTGAAGTCGGGCATTCTCCCGCTCGGCCGCCTTGTGTCCCCAGTCGAGGCCTTTCAGCTCAGGTCGCGGGTTGCCTTGGCTATCCTTCGGGAAGTAGTTCAGTAGAGCCTCGACTCCGCGGTTGTAGTTACGATCCTGCTCCATCCCAGGTTCAGACGTCCACTGCTCAATCCACCCATCGATAATTTTAGGATCGGTCTCCATGGTCACCGACGGTCCTTGGCCGGGGATATCCAGGCGCTGGTGCCTCCGTCCAGTCTCAGGATCGGTCAACAGCGTCTCCCAGTTCAGCTCCCACGGCCACTCATCTCCGATCGGTTGGGCGATCTGTCCAGCCAGGGCCAACTGCTCACGGATCAATTGCTTCAGCCTACCTAGCGTTATGGTGCCCAATGGGGCTTCCTCCTGGGTATAAGTAGGTTTAACTGTTTCATTATTCCCCTCTTAGCATTCTCATGACAAAGTCAACAATATCTTTTTTTGTCATAGGTTCATCACTGAAGTCTAAGTCAACTTGACCGACAGCGTTGTCTATCGTGTCAAGAATATCTGATGCCAGATTCTCAAGTGGGCCAGGTGCGCCGAGTTCTGCCGTTATGCGAGCAGCTCTGTATGCGTCGCTTTGTTTACCCGGGGGTAGTGTAGCTTCAAGTGTCTCGCTGATGATCTGTCTAAGCTGACGTGCTGTGATTTTCATGACTACTTTGCCGTCCATGTATAATACCAGTTATGTTTTTTAGTTTTATCAATTTTTCTTATTGCATCCGCCCTTTTTGGGCCCTTATATTTAAAAGCATTTGTCCATGTATAATATGCTTTTTGGTTAAAATCATTAGACGGAACCCTAAATCTTAAACTTGCAAAATGAGGCTCATCCATAATAATTTTTTTTACAGCATCCATAACACCTAGTTTTGTTGCCTTGCGCCACTCTGGAAACGCCATGTTAAAATTAATTTGTGCGCCGCTCGACCCAGCTGAGACATAAAGATATATCTCACCCGCTGCAGAGCCTGATTTAAGGTTAACTTTTCCAGCTTTTCCTAGCTCAGCTGCAAGTGATTTTCTTAACGAGGCTGCTTCAACCTTTAAGTTCTCTGGGTCGGAGGTCTGACCATCAAGCTCTTCTCTTAATAGTTTGCGATCTACTCTAGACATCTCTTCCCTAATGATCTGCCTTAGCTGACGTGCTGTTATTTTCATCTTTAATTACCCTCTCTGTGAGCAACTTCTGGGTATAACTAGGTTTTAAGGGCTTAAAAGAAACTCAAAATATACTCCGGAAAAATTTTTGAAATTGAGCTTTTTCGGTTTTTTTGTGGAATCCAGAAAAAAATTCAGAATTTTGCGTAGTATCGGAGAGGGCTAAGGGCCTACCCCCTCCCCCCGGGGGCTCCACACAGCTTGCAGGGGGGCCCTTTTGGGGCCCCCGCCCCTAGGCCCTTTTGAGGGCCCTTTTAGGGCCCCCTTTGGCAGCCCCTAGATACAGCAAAGCCAGGGAACCTGTAGGGCCCCTGGCTTCTACCGGTGTTCCGGCCTTATGGTTTAGTTGGCTGCTACTGCAGCTACGACTACGTTCAGCGTGATGTACGCTAGCAAGACATGCATGTCGAGTCCTCTCGGGGTTGCAGGGTTATCGGGAATCTGTCCGTCGCTTGGCAGGGCAACTGCCGGTTAGCATGGACAGGGCGATGATGATGCCGTTGGTGTCTGACAGGCTCCTGGCTTCTTCCAGCCTTCTCCCTGCGCTGGCTATCTCGTCGGGGGTTACCGCGTGCCTGATAAAGCAGTGGCAGTTGGGAGATTCGTGGAGGCCGGTACCTGGGCCGTCTGAGGTTCTGAGTGACATTTTAGTATTACTTCCCGCGGGTTGCGAAGATGATTGCAGTGATCGAGCCTGGCACCCAGCCGGCCGACCACAGGATGAAAGTTAGAAGCACCGCGCCCAAGCCCTTGTCGTAGACAGCTAGGGGCGGCAGGATGATGCAAAACAGGGCTCGCCAGATGCTCATGTTGTATTACCCCTTAGGGTTGCCTCCCCGGAAGCCGGGGAGGACGAGGGTAGTGACTATTCCCACACCATCTGCTTGCAAAGGCGAGCGATGGAGATCCGGTGACCTCGGCCGAGGATGAGACCGGTGCAGGTTGTTTCGGGCATACGGGGATCGCGGCCGTTCCAGTTGACCTTGAAGCGCTCGGGATAGCGCTTGTCGACGTTGTTGCCGGCGATGAACGGGAGAGGCTCGGAGGACGGGTCCTCGAGGTCGTGGATGTAACCAGCGACCAGGTAGGTCGCGAGGCCAGAATCCTCGTTCTGATCTTCGGTCTTGACAAATTCGGTGATTTGATGGGTGAATCGCATGGGTTGGGTTTCCTTTCGGAGGGGTTTAAGAATTTCCTTACTTTCTAATTGTACCACTCCCGGGACTTTACTACACGGGAGAGCTAATCTTTTTTTACTCGATCACCAGCTCCTCGGACCGGAAGTTCCAGATAGTCCCGCTGGGATCTCTCACAAGGACAGCATCACCCAAGACTTCGACCACCTTGGCAGTGAAGGATTCAACGCTGTTCGTGAGCAGCATTCCTCTCGGGGTCCAGCAGCATGCCTCGTCGAGCTCCATTGCACATTCAGGAGTCAGCCTGACGTCAGCACCGATCTTAATCATCGTCTTCGTCGCTCCACCCTGGTGGAGTCAATTTAGCTGCTAGGCGATCGATCGTCGCTGGAGCACTTCTAGCCAGTCCATCCAGAATGTTGTAGAAATTGTAATTGCGTTCCTGCAACTCCATGGGATCGCCTGACTCCAAGCCGAACGCAACCGCATCCTCGGGAGTGAGCTGCCTGATGAGTGCATCGTTAGCATCGGTCATTCTTCCGTAGTTCTCGATCTCCTCGAAGTACTTCTTCAAACGGTCGAGGGGTTCTCGAGAATGTTGCGTTGGATGACGGTTGGGGGTTCGGTAAAGAGACACGCTGTTGATTCCGGTGATGGGTTGGTTGGTTGCCTTACTTTCCTAGTATACCAAACCCAGGGTCTAACTACACTTGGTGAGAAAAATAAAAGAAAGCTCTTAAAAGAAAGCTCTTAAAAGAAAGCTCTTAAAAGAAAAGCTCCCTGGCGACCAGGGAGCAGGAGGTTGGGGGATGATCAGGAGTTGCAGTGAGAACAATTGTTGTTAGGCCAACCTTCACAGGCGAGATCGTCGATGATTCCGATTGCTTTTGCTGTGAGCCAGTACCGGAAGACCTTCGAACCTTCAGGCTTGTTCCGATAGATCCAGTTGCGACGGCGACGGCCACGTTCGAGAAGATCGGAGAGGGTGGGAATGTGTTCATCGAACCTGCCGGGGGCGTGGGAAGACGGCGGATTCTGCTTCGCCCAGGCAATGTTTCTACCGAGTGAGCTTCGAGGGTGAGGTTGGCTTCCGAGGAGATCAGTTGAAAGCATGTTGGAGTAGTAGGGAGATCGGATGTGACAGAGATCACGGCCGAAGTGATTACAGAATTCACCGGCGGTGCATCCTGGATTTTCCTGAATGAACTTGAGTGTGTGGTAGGTGGAGGGTGCGACACTAATCATGTAAATTTCCTTTGAAGAATGGTTGGTTGCCTTACTTTCCTAGTATACCAAACCCAAGGTCCGGCTACACTGCTAGACCAAAAGAAAATTAATCACTTCTCTGGGAATAGTCGATCCAAAATGAAAAGAAAACAAGCCAGGCCGATGAGGAACTCTAACATGCTAGTGAGTCCCCCTGATGTCGTTGAGCAAGTGCTCAATAGCCTCAGCCCAGGTTTCGGCAATGTCCTCGCGCAATGCGATACACAGTTTTGTGATCAGTTCGACGAAGGTAATTTTCTCTCCTGTATGAAGCTCGATCATCTCTAGGTCGAGGGGTGTGGGTCAGAAACTTCTCTTACGAAAGTAATCGAGTCGTGTGAATCCAATCCGGCGTCGAACAACATCCCCCTGGCTGCCAGTCTGGCGACCCGATCACCCGTGGTTCGAGGCACATCGATTGTAAGCCTTGAGACAGCACACCACTCCGGATCACCGATTAGCCCGGGCAGGTCGCCAGATGAAGTACCCTCAGGTACCTGGGTCATGTAGGCGTGAAAAACCTGATAGCGTCTTGTCATCGAGATCTCCTTAGGATTCGTAGTTGTCTCGGGTCATAGCTCCGATAATGTCTCCGTCGTCGACGATGACATACCAGACAATTCCGTTGGTGCGGTTCCGGATGGCGATGATGTTTTTGAGCGCCCCGCTCCACTGGACATCGTGCCGGTTGGAGGGGCGTCCCTCGTCCGCGATGTTAGCATTGAAGTAGCTCAGAGCTTTTGAGGTATCTTCGGTAATCTGGACTGTTGCGACGTGAGCCATGATTTTCCTTTGAAGGGAGGTTGGGAAATTCCTTACTTTCTTATTGTACCACTTTTTAGGTCCAGCTACACTAAAAGACCTAAAAGAAAAATAGGAAGGGGGATGACCCGACCAACCCTCGAGCCATCCCCAGGACAGACCATCAATCTGCCCTCTTACCAGCCGCGACGACCCTTGTGTTTCGGGTGTCTGGCCGGCTTCCCACTTCCCCTACCGCTCCCACGGTGAGACTTGTTCCTGTGCTTGCCCGCACCGGTGTGATTCCACGCGGCGAGGGCAACTTGATTTCGACCCTTGATTTTCACAGCTCTTCCCTACCAGCCTTCGGCATGGCGGATCTTCTCAAAGACCTCATCCTCGGTAAGCTCATCGATCCTATCATCGAGTTTGTCAGCGATGCTATCGAGGTTCCCGTCCTGCCAGGCGTCGATCCCCTCGTCATTCTCGTCATCGATAGTATCGAGGGCTTCATTCTGATCATTGCTGGAATCCAGCTCGACGAATCCAGAGTTGACCCGTTGCAAAGCCACCTGACGGCTGGCGTCGAACAGGATGCTACGGAGTTCGTCGATGTTGAATTCGTTGATGCGAAGCGTGAAAGAGTTTCCGAATCGGATGGTCGCCATTTCGAGCGTGTCGATTTCAACTTCGACGGTGAGCTGTCCGTGGTTTTCGGTGTTTAGCTGATCAGAGGAGATGATCTTGCTTTGGAAGTTAGCGATGTCTTTGACGGTAAGAGTCATGTTGTCCTCGTGGGTTTGGTTGGTTCCAGGATTTCCTTACCTTAATAGTATAACACAAAGCATGGCTAGCTACATTGAAAGACTAAAAAAAATTAATCATCATCCAGATTGAGATCTGGCCCGATCTGACAATCGAGGCCCATGTTGCGAACGATGCTGGGAGGTAGTGCTTCGGGATTGCGTCGTCGCCACTCTTGACTTAGTGCGAACCCTAGCTTCTCGACCTCAGAGTTGTTGTCTTCCGCATCTCGAGTAAAGACCTCTCCTATCAATCGATCCAAGTGGTCGTCTGTCAAGTTATCAAGCTCGATAACAATTTTCATTCTGCTGTCTCCGGCAATCCGAAAGGATCTACGAACATTCGAAATCCGCGTGACCGGCTGATTGGTTGCAAAGGCTCGATAGCTCGGCGGTAAACGATCTTCTCTAGCATAGAGTTAGAGTAAACTAATTCTTCACCGAAGTCGTTCATACCCACGAATCCCGGTCCAGGATCCAGGCCACACTCTTGTGACACGTCGTCAACAACACTGGTTACTTTCACCTCTCGAGATCCGTTGTACTCTGTCATCACTAGGACGATGTCGCCCACCCTCACCTGTCGATCAATCATTGTAGTGTCCTTCCACCATCTAATTGTACCACACCGTGTATTCGACTACACGTAAAATAAAAATAAGAGGAAAAGGAAAGTGCCGGGGAGACGTTCTCCCCAGCTTCCTTCGTTGGGATTTGATGGTTCGGTTGGCCCGTCTTACTGGGAACCAACCGTCACCGTGTGGAACAGCTTAGGCCGCCAGGAGGCGAGCCACCAGGACCGACTTCGTCTGTCCAGCCTTCTTGAGATTCTTCAGACCAGCGGCCTTCGCGCGGGAGCGGAGCTCCTTGACGGTCAGGTCATTGAGATTTTCGGAGACCTCGTTCGCACCGTTGATCCGGTGGTTCTTGAGGAATCGAGCCACAGCGATGCGCTCGCCGCGAGAGAACTCGCTGTCAGCCAGCTTCCGGTGAGAGGAGTCACCCTCATCATCCACCTCGTGGATCTTGAAGATCGGCTCGTCCTTCCAGAGGATGGTCTCGGAGGTGAAGGCTCGCTCGTTGCAAGTCCCGGTAGCCGAGAAGCTGTTGTTGTCGTCGGCATCGCTACCGGCGGAGAAGGAGGTCAGTGTAATCTTGTGTGCCATCTTTAATTTTCCTTTATCATTGGATGGGTTCTTGATTTGCCTTACTTTCTAATTGTACCACTAAGGGGCATCAACTACATTGAAAGATAAACTTTTTTTTAAGCCGTGCTCGCATTTTGCGGCGGGCTCATGCGACAGTGAAGTTCCAGGAAATTATCCAGCTTTACGATCTCTTCTCGTACTGTCATCAATTGAGAGATCTCACTCTCCAGCAAGCACTTCACTGGAATCTGTTCCATCTGATCCAACCACGTTTGCAGTTGCTCCTGCTGGATAAGGACGTGATGAAGAGCGCCGTCGACAATCATTGTTGCAGCGAAATCATAGACCCGTCGCTGGGCCTCTTCGAAAGGGGTCATCATCGAATGATTCTCCGGAGGTGGGTTGTACAAATGGCGTGGAAGAGCCAGCCGGTGTCGGTCTCCACATCCACAAAAGCAGGTTGCGGTTCTTCCGGATAATCCACCACAAGGCAGACCACTGTACCGGTCGCTCCTTCGTAGCGTTCAGTGTCCTCCAGAAATTCCTGGGGATCCTGGTATCCGAACTGTTCGTAACCGGCTTGAAGGAGGTTTATCAACCTCACCTTGTCACCAATTTGTAATCGAGGATTCATTGGGGAATGTGTCCGTTCCATGGTTATATTGTACCACCGCCTAGCACCAGCTACACAGTAGACCCAAAAGAAAACTCTTCGCCCTTGCTGAACTTCTCAAGCTGGTCGAGAAAATCGAGTAGTCGTCGGACTTCGTCCAACCCTACATCGCCCATCGAAGCGCTGACCCGAAACTTCGCCTCTTCCAGGTCGACCGTTATGGTTCCCTCTCCGACAGCTAGATCCACCGACCGCACGAAACATCGAGGACGCAAGCGCGCTTCTGAATTTCTCCAGCGACGCTTTCCGTAGCTCGCGTCGGGAACCATCCCGAGGGAATCCATGTAGTTCTCGACCGCGCTCTTAGCTGCCTTCAGTGAGCAACCAGAATCAGTTCGCACTGTCTTGATGGCTTGAATCTTTTTGTTCGCTCGCAAGAGCTCAGCTGTCTGCTTTAGGGTCGCTCCACTTACACAAACATCTTCCATCAACAGCTACCCACCAGAGCGAGAATCCCAACGATTCCCAGAACAGTCAAGCAGAGCACTCCGAAGTAATAACCGAATAGATAGCCACAGCCAGCAACGATGCCAAATTTAAAAATATCGGCGATTGGGTTGGTTTCTTTCCTTGCCATGTTTATAGTTTACCACAGCATGATTAAACCTACACGGGAAGATTTTAAAGAAAAGCTTAAAAGAAAAGTTAGGTCGCCTTAGGAAAAATCTCTAACTCGTCGTCAGAAAAAAAGACCAGATCCTCCCACTCCATCAGCTTAACGATGACAGCGCCTGGCATCCACGTTTCTTCGTCATCTAGCTTTTCTCGAGCTACAACTACTCCGATCTGCCCTCTTAGTTCCGGCATTATGGTGAGGAGTTCACAATCATCCCTCACTTTTACCACGTCTCCCGGAACTGAGGATGTCATCTCTTGGAGTCCGGAATGATCTCCACCAGCTCTCGATTGAGCGTTGTCCTCTTCCCCCCGAACAGAAATACGTCGACTAAAAATCTTCCTACTCTCCCACTTTTCTTGCGTCTTGATCTCTGCTCAAGAGCTTGTGTGATTCGTTCTTGCCCAAGATAAACTCCTACCTCTACCCCAAACAATTTGCCAGGACCGTCCAGCCAGGGCTTCCCCTTGACAAGCCAGATTCCTTGCACCTCTTTTTCGGGATCGTATACAGGGTGAAGCAATCTTACCAAATCTCCGATCGTCAGCTTCATGGTACATACCTTTCACCTTTAGTATACCATCCCTAGACTTTAGTTACACTCGCCTAGCCGGTCAACAAACTAGGCGGATCTCGGCCATGCCACCGCCGAATACCTTCGTAAACAGGCAGCCACACGACCAGCCACAGAGTGACAAGCACAGCGACACCGTCGAACATCGGAACGTCCCAGCCAACAAAAAGTGACAGGGTTCGCCACGAAGCTAGTGTAACACCAGTGAGTACTAAACCGGCGACGACGACCAAAAGTAGCCAGGCAAGGACCTTCACCAACCCGCGGTAGGCGAGATCTGTTAAGTTGCTGATCGAGTCACAAAAAGAAACCCAGAGCTCTTTCAAACGTTTCACTGCTCCTCCTATGATAGAATGTACCCTGAAGAGAGCAGATTGTTCAAGGGTTAACGCAGGTAAGATCTGTCTTGTGGATGACCACTTTTAGCAGAGGTTTACCAAAAAAGACCTCCACGTAGGAGTGAGTCCCATCGACGTCGCAGTTACTGATCGTACCCACTTTGCCGGTCACAGCACGCAATGTAGCGCTCCGAAATCCGAACCTCGGGTCGACATAGTCAACTTTTACTAGATCCCCCACCTTCATCGATTCAGCGCTCTTTTCTCGTAATGAGCCCTTCATACCACAAAATGATCAACACTAGCGACGCTGCTCCGATCTCGCAAGCGAGCAAAGCATTGTCCTTGAATCGTTGTCTCCAGCGCTCTCTTCGTGTAGCATTCACTCTACATCCACCTCTTGCGGTCCGACAGCATTTAGCGAGTCAGGTCTAAAAAGCTGTGTAAAACCGTCAACCAAGACCAGATATGCTGGCGTTTGACTGTGCCCTACTTCAAGATCATACCTCAGAACAGTACCTAGTTTCGTGCACCATCGACCCTTTGGTGCCTCGCCATTGCCGTCCCAGAGAAGTCTAACTCGAACTAGCGCGCCATCTCGGTATCGTCTCATCTCAGGGAGATCCCCACCAAACGATGATACATCCGAGCAAAAAGAGCATCAGCAGGTAGCTCACAGCTCACCCCCGAAAAAGAAAACCAGCATCAAGCATGTCAAGACAACAGCGAGTGCAGTCAGTAAAGGATCGCTCTCCATCACTCTAATTGTACCCCAGCAATGATGGGATGTACATGCATAAGTCTATCAAGTGAGGAACCAATGCAGTGTGATGGCGACCCTTGTGAGCCGGGGCTAAGGTTTTACTTCTTCTCTAAAAGAAAATTTGTTTCCTGCTCATCGTCCAG
>Ga0080013_1005399_pt1 | contig 11944 bp, 21 predicted proteins | sample ETNvirenome_6_85_FD_69236 | JGI IMG/M metagenome (GOLD analysis project Ga0080013, IMG submission 69236) | Marine viral communities from the Pacific Ocean - ETNP_6_85 (SPADES assembly) (version 2) | ecosystem: Environmental > Aquatic > Marine > Oceanic | place: Pacific Ocean | collected 2013-06-19 | reverse complement strand
TATACGTTATTCTAGTGATAGCGTTAATGGTAAGCGGTTATCAAATAAGATGGGATTAAATAGCGTTATCATTCAAAGCGAAGATGATTTTATACCCGAGAAAGGATATTCGCTTTGTCGCGCTTATACTCGCGGTGGTAGCTGTGGCGATTGTCGCGCGTGTTGGTCGGACAAAGTGGATACCATAGCATATATTTATCATGGCAAGTATAAGCCTAACGCGAAACACTTTCAAAAACCCCTATTAGAGGTCTAGTGGGGGGTCTAATGGGGTGATTGGGGCGGCCCCCCGCGCGGAACCGCTTATACAGTAAGGACTTACAAACAATTAAAAAAAATATAAAATAGTTCTTGACAAAACAGTTTGGCTCATGTATACTATGTACTGTGAATTACCTAATTAACCTTTACTCAATTTTTGTAGGGAAAGCTTTTGCTTTTGCTTACTCCCGTGCTCGCAACTCGCAATTTGCTTATGATGTCACACCTGCGCTATTAGAGCATTACCGCTCTACTCGTCGCAGACTTCCGCGTATGTCTGATGGTAACCATTTGGGTAACCATAATTCGTATGCTACTTTGCCAAATGGTGAGTACGCCAAAAATATATTTGGTGGCTACGATTCTTACTATGCTACGCAAGGCGTAAAGCCTTCGTATAAGCGTTTGCCGTTAAAGCATCGCGTACAGTTAGCAGTCCACGACTACCGTGAGTTGCTAGGCATGAAGCGTTAATCATTTTTTCCCTAAGTCCTTATCTCGAAGGGGGTAAGGGCGACAGGGGGGGCCCGCCGTGCCTAACCACTTGTACAGTAAGGGTTTAGGATTTTTATTATTTTTTACTTGACATTCCCTTGCGCCATGCTATAATATGTATATCTTGAGTGCGCTCGCCTTACAGCGCGGTAATTCAAATGAGGAAGGAAGTTTTTGGGGTTTCTTACAAAAAACCTCATTTTTCCCTTGACATTACAGGTGCGCGCTTGTATAATAGGGTATCAAAATTAGGGGGAGGGGCTACGTCACCCATTGGGCATCCTAGGTCGGAGATATCCGTAATGTTTCCATGAACGTAGAAATTACACAAAGGTAGTTTAGACTCGGGTTAAATCTCGGGGGCTACATCCTCTCTCTCTTTTTTGTTCTTTAAAATTTTTCTTAAATAATCCTTGACTTATGCTACCCATTATGGTATACTAGTCATCCTATCAGAGAGGGTCTACGTTTTGCATCCCTAAGCCAAACATGATGTTCAAAACTTTTCTCTCTCTGATATTTTTCCCAAATAATCCTTGACTTATGCTTACCCTTGTGGTATACTATAGTCATCTCAATCCGAGACTTACCTTAACAACAAACCCACAGGAGTTTTTTACAAATGGCACAACATCGCCCAATCCAAGAACGCATGGCAGAACTGCAACAGCAAATGGTTGCTTTGCAAGCCAAGCAAAACAAAGACGCAGTTAATGCAGACCCAAAGGTTCAAGCATTAGATGCAGAAATATCAACACTCAACACTACCGCTTTGAAGTGGAAGCGTTGGGAGAAGGAAGCCGACAAGAAGGTTTCAGACTTTCAAGCGCGTGTCGCTGAATGGGTCAATCGTGGAGAGCAAGCCGAAGAATGGCTTTCTCAATACAAGCAAGACCTCGCTACTCTTAAGGAGAAGCGTAACCTAGTGGCTAATGAAGTTGCTAAGGGAATGTAGGATTGTTTTCATATAAACCCTTAGGGGTTATGGGGGGTTTGCAGGTTCAGTCCTCGCCCCTCTTTTTCCTACACATTAGGGAATCACGCGCATACCGACGGACGTATACAGATGTTGGATATGAGGGATTTTTCAACCGAGAAATAATTGGCGAAAGTGTTAAGCCTCCCCGCTCGTTAGCAGTGATTCCCTTTTTTTTATTGTTTTTTACTTGACAAACCGGGCCGGCCCCGCGCCCCTAAGTGGTTGTACGCAATAGAGTTATGACCATTTGAAAAGAAACTAAAACAAAAAGATAAAAAAAGAAAAAACATCTAAACGATATAAGTTCTGGTTTTATAAAGAGTTATGCTTGACAGACGCGCTAGGATTTGCTATAATACGCGTTCCTAAGTGGTTGTGCCCCCTATGTTTATAACAGGTGTATTCCATTTTGTTCTTTTACAATTAGTTGTTTTTGGTAAATTGATTTTTTTCTAATCAACTGTATGCGCCTACGGTAATAGCATCTCTACTATGCACAGGTTTGTATACAGGGATAAACTTTGCTCAGATTGCATAACAGTTGGTTACAAAAAAATAATAAAAAAAATAACAGGTTCTTGTTATTGTAATAAAACCTTGACTTATACCACCTATATGGTATGGCATAACAGGGTTGGACGGATTAACTTTGTGCTAACCTAACTATAATTTAATTTTTTCTAGGTTTACTGCCACACAATTACCCCTTTGACTTATGCTACCTTAGGGGTAACCTAATCTAATTAGGGGGAATTATATTCTTTTTTCTTTTAATTCCCCCATAACAAAAACAAAAAAATGCAAGAAAAACAAAATAATATTCGTTATCATACAAAAAAGAACGAATAAAACCGAATAAAAAAAACAAACCTCTTAACCTTGACTTATGCTTCCCTTATGGGGGTGTCTTGATTAAGAGGTTTTTTTATACCTGTATTCTACCTGTATGCTATATGTATTCTACCTTTGACTTATGCTTCCCTATGTGTTAGAAACTCTGTTGTCCATAGTCTCCTTCCCACTCTATGTGTGTAGTATCTTCTGATACAAGAGATGATGTGTTGTATAGATTAGTCTCTATGGTTTTATCTTTGATTTCATTTCTGAGAGAATCTATTTCCTTCTCTAATTCCTCTAAGCGCGAAATAAGTTTTTCTATTTGAGCGTCGTAATGATGGTAAACCATTATTCCTTCTCCTCACTTAGTAAAGCCATTGCTTGGTATACCTTCAACGGAGGAAGGAATCCCTCCTTATTGCTTTTAGGTAATCTATCTTGTAGTTCTTCTACAACTATTTTGATGGCTTCCTCTTTGCTCATTGGCATTTGAGGACATTGTTCGTTGTCTATTCCTATCATTACTTAGCCTGTGATACTCTCACTCGTTGGTAAAACTTCTCAAAGTCCTCGTGGACTTCAATGGTTGTTCCATCTACCAAATCCACTTGCAGATATTCAATATCATCGTGTGTTGGGTTCTCAACTGTAATGTTGAAGAATGGTCTAATCTGAACAATCTGTGCTGTGTTCAATAATGCTACTTCATGTCCTCTCTTGGCTTGCGACCAAAAAGGTATAAAGTTCTTTGGATACATTGCCATTGGCATAGTGGACGCACTTATTAAGGATACTCCAAATAGGACAATCGCTAAAAAAATAAATTTATTTATGTGTTTCATTAGTAGTGTTGGATATTAGGATTGATGGGAATATCATTAGATAAAGCGTCTAACACTTCAACTACCCAATCATCTCTGTCTCGGTATCCCGCAAACTCTAGGTTGTTACCTAGTGATTTACAGTCATTGTCGAGGGCTTTCAACAAGGCTTCTTCTTCTGATTCTGCTTCTACCGACACAATTTCGTTGGCATAGCATTTCTTAATTACGATATATTTCATAATATTATTATATTAGTAAACAGGATAAACGAAAGGATTGCAAGAGCAGACACAATATCTGCTCTCACGATGGTGGTTCTATTCCTAAATGGATTCCTCACGACGATTGCGGTTTGGCTGAGTTCTTTCTTTTCTTTGACGATTCCAAGAATTGTCGCGTGGCATTTCCATATACTGCATACGTTCCATGCGTTGCTCGTATCGAGAATCCATGCTGTTGTCATCAGAAGTAAGTTTATCAACTAACCCATTTGCTATCCAACCTAAAGTAAACATTAGGATTAAACCTATGCTTGATGTCATATCTTTTTTTGTAATACTATTCATTATGTAAGTTCCTCCAAGAGTTTCTTGGCATTTGCATCTTTTTGTTCGGCAGATGCTTCTTCCGCTGAGAAGGAAGGTATTTCCTTCCAATCCTCGAAGATGGTTTCCTTATTCCATGCAGACGGAACTTGTCCTCGTTGAGCAACTCTTCCGTCAGCACCAAAACACGTTACATATTCACGAACAAGTGCAATGGATTCTTCTAATCCGTTAGCATACTTCCAATCTGCATCAGTTACAGATTTGTGTTCAGCAAAGTTGGAAACGTGAGACATGGCTTTCAATAGCCTTGTGTCGATTGGGTGTTCTATTTTCATTGTTCTTCCTTATTATAGGGTTTTAGGTGGTTAATTGAGTCATCTTTCACAAAATTATTATCGCTTATCATTCTTCATCTTCCTCATATTTTATTTGTTTGAACCGACAATCTAAGCATATACGTTCATCATCGAGATAAACTCCTTCTCCGTTAGGAACATGAGTATCACAACTATCGCATAATTCAGCCAAGCGTTGTTTCTCGTAAAATCTTTCGGTTTCTTTATTCATCTTCATATCCTTGATACTCTCTCCATTCTTCATCAGACATACTTACTTCAAAACAAAGTTCCCCTTTATAAAACATGAACCTACCTCCACAACCTCCTTCTTCAGCCCAAGTAACATTAAACTTTAGATGGGGGAATTTGCTAGACACTTTCTTGAACCACTCCATCGGAGGACTCCAAGCAGTATCAAATGAATAATGAGTATAGGTTTTAGTGTGTTCTACTGATTCCTCATAAGCACTCCATTTTGTTCCCCAATTCTTATTAGCCCACGAATACCAATCGCTGTTTGACGACTTCTTGGCATGAGACTTAATGTGTTTTTGGGGCATAGGAACTTGTGCGTGGAAAGAAAGGTCTGAGTAGTCTCCGTTCTTCTCCGTATCTCCCCAAGCAAAACCTTTATTTTTATCCACAAACTCTTGTCTGTGCTTAAAGTCTCCGTCGAGGTGCAAACTGTTTGAGCAATGATTTGGCATTATCTATACCCCATGTTGGTAAGTCGTGCTTCAATATACATTGTTCCCCATATATCCTGTAATTCATTATGAGGAGTTCCCTCCAATGTTTCTAGGTTTCTATACACTTCAACATCAGCATTATGTTGTTCATAAGCATCAAGTTTAGGTGGTGTTGAGCAACTTGCTAACTGACCTATCATTATTACAGTCAGCGTGAATACTAAGGCTAACGAAAACATATAAGCGATAGCATTCTTTGTATCGTTTGCATACCGACGTTTGCGAGAATCTCTTAGTGATTTACGCATTTCTCTTTTCGCGTAAAACTCTTGTGTGTCTCTTGAATCCATTATCCTTTACTCCCTTGTCTTACAACTTCACGAACATAGTAACGGCTTTTATCTTTTCCCTTCCACCTTCTGTGGTAAAGGCTAACGCCATCTGTGCTTTTGAGATTATCAAAATACTTTTGGGCTTTTGCTTGATTATCCGTTGAGAATAATACTCTAAATTTTGTGTGTCTTTTTTTCATTTTATTGTTTGGGTTTGGGTGTCCTCGTCGGAGGACGATTCTTTCTTTTGTGGAACAAGAATATTATTTATTTCCTTTTTTCCTTCGCATGACCAACACTTGTATCGCCGATAACCTTTCATGGTTTCCTCTTGGATACCTGTGCCATTACATATTGGGCATTTCATTTTCATGCTATCCCCAATGCTTCACGAACATCTCTCATACATATTCTAAGATGCTTAGAACGATATTCACTTGGACAATCTTCCTCGACTTGAATCAACAAGTCGTGGAGAAGTTCTTTTAATTGTTCTTTAGTCATTACGGTATGATGTTGTTGTAGTCAATACACCATTGGCAGTTAGGTATATCCATGTTCTCTTGAAAATGAATTTGATGTGCTATCCAAGATGCTTCTGAATAAGCATACTCGATTGTTCCACATGATATGGCACAAGCAATAAGGATTATACATACGACAGTTCTGATGAAAGCCATAATGTTAAATACCTTTCCCAACTTAGACTCTATCTCGGTAAGGATTTTCATCTTCCCATGACCTCCATACTATCTCGTTGGTTTTAATGTTCTTAACAAATGTTTTGTAGTCGCTATTTCTGCTTAAGAATACTCCGTAACGCAGACAAGACCAAAGTGCGGTATAGGTTTTCCAACCTGCAAACCATTTTTTTCCTTCTCCATAAGTATTGTATGATACAAAGCCGTCCATTTCAGTATCCGTTGATGGTAAGACACTAGGCGGATTACTTAACCACACTTTCTTCTTGGGCTTACTCCAATTAGGCTTCGACATCTTCTTCTCCTCCTAAAGTTACATTGCATTCAAAGGTAGTGTATGTTTCTAACATACTTTTTAGCACACTAACAACTTCTGCGAGTTCTACTCGCTGTTCGTCGTTATCACTATGCTCATCTAAATCGTGCAATGTTTCTATTGCATACTTGAGAGCAAATTCATCAGTCATTATTTCTTCTTCTGTCATTTTATTTATTGTGTTGTTTGTGCAAGAGGTTTCCAAGCACAAGAGTATTTGCGAGAGTGATTATTGTTAAAAGCAATAAATCGAATTGGTGGGTGTAGGCATAGTAGCCTAACCAAAAGATTACTCCTCCTCCCAATATTAGGGGAAAGAGAATTTCAAGTAATTTATTCATCATAAGATTTTAAGGTGTGTTGTAGTCTCTCAATAGTATGTTTAACTTCGGCTTTGCTTTTGTCTAAGTTACGACATAAACGGCTGATATTAAAATCCCCACTAGGCTTAATGATTTTAGCATCTTGCTCTACTTCATTCAATATGTTTAACATATCTTCATCAAGACTTTCATTACCAAAAGGTGTGAAACTCTCAACAGGGTTAAAGACTTTATCTTTTAGTAGTTTCTCGTCAATCGTTACTTGTCTGCGTAAAGGTGCGCGACGAATAATCTTTTGTCCGAGACAGTTCTTTCTATTCCATAAAACAGTTTTAAGATACTTATCAAAGTGTGCAGTCTCTTTGTATTCATCAAAGGACACACTTGCACTTTTATCAAACATCTTTACAGTATCCATCATTGCGATACAGAGTTCTTGGTAACTGTCATCATGGTCATGTGTAATGGGGTCGAGTCCAATACGATAAGCGATATGATGTAACAACTTACCGTATTTTTCTTCTAACCATTCCCATTGTTCATAAGATAGGTTATTACTCATTGAAACTTCCCTCCAACATTTGGCTACGAAGTTTTAACACTTCTGATTTGTAGAAGTTTATATCATTCACAGTCCAATCTTGGTTTCGCTTAAATTGTGATTTAGCAACTGTCTTGTAGTGAGTGATATGCGCCCACTTACCTATTGCAACATCTACTGATATATCATCAAGTTTTCGAGCCATTCCAAACTCACTTGCAATAAAACGAGGAGTTAGCCAACGAGGATTTTGTGTTGCTTTTTTAGATTCATTAGCAACATATTCTTCCCAAGACAAAACATCATTTACAGGAGTTGATAAGTATTCTTCTGTATCTTCACACCAAAGTGAGTTTCTACGATACATCATATATTTTTTAATCAGTTCCATATCATCATCATACCAACAGCGTTTGTCAGACCATGACTCTACAGAAGGAGAATCTCTGAAATCATAAAAGTGTTTGGTATAATCTATTGTACCACCATCTTCTTTTATCAGAGAGAAAAATTCATTACCTAATTTTACAATGTGGTCAATACCTTTTGTAACCTCCTTATCAAGAAATGCAGTTGCAACATCTTGGTAACGGCTAGACATAAACACCTTACATTCGTCAGTAGGTTTTTCGCGTAAAATTTCTATCGCACTAACTTGTTGCTCTTGCATATACCAAAGTATATCCAACACCGTTAAGTATTCTTCACAGTTAAAGTATCGTATATTACCTGTATCGTCTTGCGCAAAGAATTTGTTGCGCTCATCTTCGTAGTTTTGCCTTCCACGATTTACTTGCAACAACTCCTCATAAATCAAACCTGTAGTAATTAAACTACGCTTTTGCATACGACCAACTTCTTTTCTTTTGTCGTTAATAATTACAATAGATTCAGTCTCGTATCTGTCTCCAAGAAACTTACTCTTAAAAGAATCATTTAATTTTTGACAGAGTTCGTTTAGAAGGGTTGCATTACTACTATAACCACTACCTTTACGGAGGATTCCGTTTTCAAATAGATTGTATAATGAGTTACGGCTTCTTCCGCAACATATTTCATTTTTTATTGTGAGTTTAAGCATATTGGTTTAGTAAGTTGTTAAGGGTCTTAAAAAATTCTACATCGAATGTTTCATCGCTTGCAGAAACAGCATTTGTTCCATACATATCTTTGATACGCTCATCTTCCCACTCTGACGTGCGATAAGAAGATGTCATGTATAAAGTAGTATTAGGAACACCACGAAGATACTTAATGCGTAATGCTTTTGTATCTTCATCATACGCACGATAGGTTTTTACAGAATACTGTGATTCTTGATATGCTTCGAGAGAATCTCTAGGGATAAACTGATGAACCACCTCGCCATCAGTTAGATTAACGATAACCATGTTCTTGGTTGTAAGATTCTTTCTTGCCCATTGCATAACTGTTGGAAGCAAAAGAAATTCGGGTGTGTAACTACCTGTTTTTCTACCTCCTCTTGTTAAAGGTGCAGATGTCTCCAAGCGAAGAAGTTTATCCCAATCAGTATCATGCTTCACATTAGAATACACTCTTGACAGAATAGGAACATATCCTTTAACAAAACTGTTAAAGACTTCTCCACCCTCCGTCTTAGTGAAAACTTCCATCTTAATTTTATTACCTAAGACAGCCTTATTTGCTTTTGCGAATGCAGAACAAATTGCACCACAAACATCAATACGGCTAAGATAGTTTTCGTTATTGCCAACACATTGAGAGTTAGACATACTTCCACTAGCATCAACTAGGAATACAAAAGTAGTGTCCGAGTTAGGAGTGCTAGTCTTTTTGTAAAACACATTATCGTCCATTTGATGACGGTATAGTCTGCGTGGGTCTAGTAATCCACGATTACTGTTATACCTTTTAGGTCTTTTTGATTCCAACAAACCTGTCATGTTCCGAGCAAACTTACTGAACAGTTCTTCTCGGTATTCCATTACCTTATCTTCTATGCAAGAATGAAACAATGTGTCTTTACTAAAACTTATATTAGAATCTTTGCTCATTAGTTATCCTCCTTTCGGTTGTAGTGATTTGCAGGAACGCAATCATCTTCGTAAAAACCACTCTTGGAATTTTCAACCCAAGTTTGTAGTTGGTCAGAAGAAGGGAACTGACAGTAATGAATATCAACAACACTTTCTCCTTTACGGAAATTACGTTCTAGGTATTTGGCTTGCTTACTTCTTGAGCCATAAACTTCAACAGCAAGAGCGAACATCTTGTCGTTCGTTTCTTGAACAGAGGAGTAATCTGCTTCGTAATCTACCTTAATGGTAGATGTAAACTCAGCGGAGTATTCCAACAAGTCGTTGTCAGTAACATTTTTTAGTTCTCCTACAGTCATGTTTTTAGCATAACGCAGAAATGATTTAGGTGTAGTTAATTTAAGCATAACAGTCTAGTATTAAAGTATCGTAGTTTACGCCTTGTGGAAGTTCGTGAGCGACTTCATGGCATGGAATGTGTTGTAAGGCTTTGAACGCTTGTATCTCAGCCCATTGTTGTGGGTTTAGTAACAACTCTGTTGGTTGTCCTTCTCCCTCTTTTTCATTGCCTAACATTGCTTTAAGCAAATCTTGAATCTCTGATTCTCCAAAGACATCTCTAACAGATTTGGCTAAATCGCCATCAAACTGTTTACAGTCAGAAGCCTTTTTAGGACTTAACCCAAGTTCTTCATCATAAGAAGCCTTTCCTTCTTCGTCATCTTGGTCAATAGAATCTTCAACAAGAAAATCAGAAATGGCACTATCGTCCATAGATTCTTGTTTTTCAAACTCTTTCCAAAGACCTCCTGCGTGGTCTTGTAACACTTTTGAAAATGCAGAAAAAGTTGGTGGGTAATACTGTTGTGGTTCATCAACCCCAACGATACGCTCTTTAGTAATGTTGCTATCTTCAATTAGTTTTGAATTACCATAACCTTTTAGATGAAACAAAGCGTCGATAAAAGAACCAAACAATGAATCTTTATCTAAGTCTCCACTCTCATACAAGTCTTGGAACTTCTCAAAAGCAATTTTCTCTTGCTTAAACCTATACTTCAATAGATTCTTAGGTTGCATTTCATCAATCCTAACATCTTCAATAGCATTTAGCAATAAGAACAAATCCCCAAAGTATTGGTAGATAAAATCTTTATACGAATGTGCTAAGTCTCTTTGAATAATATTATTAGCGTTAATGTCTCCATGAGATTTAACTGCTTTCCAAATAGACATCTTCTTACCATAGTATTCAATTTCTACAGTATCAAGTATGCGTTCAAAGTAAGGCATAATTCTTTCACAAGTAAGTGATTCTTTATCAGAATACTTAATGTGATGTAACTCATGTATTACAGCGGAAATAGTTTCATCTACACGACCATCTTTGAGCATATCAAGTGGAATAAAGATTTGGTCTTTATCTACTGACGCACAAGGAGTTCCTTCATACTTATAGTCCACAGATATATCTTTGTTTGGAACAAGGAAGTCTGCGTAATGGCGCAAAAGGGTTTGTAGGTCGAACAATAACTTGGGAGAAATGGAAACATCTTCCATCTCCCCAAGCCATGCAGACATCAACTCCGCATCAGCCTTTACAGGCTTAATTTCTACTTCTACGGAATTGCTCAATTAACTACTCGTTGTTAGAATTTGATTTTGAGTAAATACCAATGCTGTCAGCGAACTCTCGCAATACATTAGCATCATTAACGATAGTGCTAGAATCTTGTTCGTATTGAGACAAGATTGCGTTATCGAGAATATCCCTCAGAGAGAAACCATCTTTAATTAAAGATACTGTGTCGATTACTGAGCGAGTAGAGATGCGAGTGCCAATCTTACCTTTACCAAACAAGTTATGTGAGTAATCGTAAACTTTAGATAAGGTGTTCAACATCATAGAATCACTTGGAGTAAGTTCTTCGTTACTCTTAATGTAATCAACCATTTGCTCTCCTGTAATGTAAGGAAGATTAAACGTCATAAAGCGGTCTTGCAGAGCGCGGTCTAGTGTTCTCGTAGATGAGTATTCTAAACCAATGTTTGCTGTTGCAATAAAGCGAACACCTTTTGCAACCTTTACGATTCGGCTATCTCCGTTTTCTTCTTCGATGGCTATTTCACGACGATGGTCGAGGATAGGAAACAAGATGTTGAAAGCGTCATCTGATGCTCTCGACAACTCATCTAATACAATCAAAGTATTTTCTTGCTGAACTGCTTTGATAAAGTTAGAAGGAGTAAACTCAGTATTACCATCTTTTAATTGGAAAAATCCAAGTAGTGATGTTCGAGCGTCTTGCGTAGAACCGCAATTTACTACTTCACAGTTCATGTCTAAATTATTTGCTACTTCAAAGCAATAGGTTGTTTTACCTGCACCTGTTGCACCTGTTAGCATTACATTCTTGCCACCCTTTATTAGAGAGTGAATCATCTTATCTTTTGTTTCGTCGATTACGAATTTCATTGTTTCAACTTGTTGTTATTGAGTTTAAGGTTGTCGCTCTGCTACACGAGGGTAGGGGGAGCGGTTTGAGATACATAAGGTAACATCTCCCCACGATTCAGTCAAGCACAAAACAGGGAAAATGGGCGATTATTTTGAAAATAGCCAAATTGTTCCTAAGTCCTTACCTCACAACAAGTTACGCAAAATGCGGGCTAGGGTATCATAATCTTAACGATTTGTCAAGTAAAAAACAGAAAAAATACTATAATTATTTGTAGGGAATC
>Ga0080013_1005398_pt1 | contig 11944 bp, 13 predicted proteins | sample ETNvirenome_6_85_FD_69236 | JGI IMG/M metagenome (GOLD analysis project Ga0080013, IMG submission 69236) | Marine viral communities from the Pacific Ocean - ETNP_6_85 (SPADES assembly) (version 2) | ecosystem: Environmental > Aquatic > Marine > Oceanic | place: Pacific Ocean | collected 2013-06-19 | reverse complement strand
CCTGACAATCAAGTCAATAAAGAAGGACTCGGACGAGACCAACAACGTGATTCACAAGGGAATCGCGAAGCGTTATTTCTCCAAGGCGTTCACTGTTGCTGATGATGTTGAGGTGAAGGGGGCGGAGCTGAAAGACGGTCTGTTAAAAATCACACTGGAGCGCATTCTTCCGGAAGGAAAGAAGGCCAGATCAATAAAGATTGATTAAATCCAACTAGAAAGTTCTTCACCGCTGATTTCTTTGGCGATGTTGACCTTGTTCCGAAGGGACTTAATGATTTTATCATCCACAGTCCCTTTGGCTACCAAATCAATATATAGTACCTTGTTCTTCTGTCCTATGCGATGGGCACGATCCTCTGACTGGATTCTTTTCTCCAGATCATAATTGTTTGAATAGTATATGACAGTGCTTGCTTCAGTTAATGTAATTCCATATCCACCCGTCTGGGTGTTTCCTATGAAGAAACGAACCGATGAATTAGGGTCTTGAAAATTATTAATGCATTCCTGTCTTTTATCGGACGGTGTTGCGCCGTAATAAGTACATTTTGAATTTTCTCCAAATTCAAAAGCTACGTTGGCTTCAATTTTTTCAATGTCATGTATGTAGTTGGCCCAGATGATCACTTTTCCGGTTGTCTCACCCAGAATCTGCATGAGTTCATCTATCCTGTTGCTATGAAGATCTATGGTATGACCGGCGTCTGTTTTCATGTGCCCACACGTTATCTGGTGCAATCTTATTAACTGTGTCAAGACATTGACAGCGGTTAAGGATTGCCCCTTTAAAATAGTCATGGCGTTAGCTTTCATGTCCTTATAAGCTTCTTTTTGCTCGTCACTTAATTCTACTTCCCTTTTAGTGTACACCTTGTCCGGCAGGTCAAGGCATTCTTTCTTCAATATGCGGTATGAGTGCGGTGATACAAGCTGTCCTAGTTGCGCTAGGTTCTTGAACTTGACGATCTTCTGGTACTTGTGTGTCCCACCTGCGGCATTCGCTGTAATGACCACGGCGTACCGGGTTCTAAAGGCGTAGTAACTTTGTTGACCCAGTATTTCCGGATCAAGGAAATCCATTTGGGACCATAAATCCATGGGGGATTGTGTCACTGGTGATCCAGTCATTATTCTCCTGTATTTAGTCTCTTTGGCTAGAGATAAAATATTCTTTGTTCTTTTGGCTTGGGGATTCTTGATCGTTGTGCTTTCATCTACAATCATCATGGCTTTCCCAATTAAAAATAGCCTGGCAAATTCCAATCCTTTTTTAGTTGAAAATGCTTCGACATTCATGACCATAATTTTTAATCTATAGTCGCTTAGATCAATTATATTTTTTAACTGCGTCCTGTATTTAGCACTCGTGGATGTCTTCCATGCCAATACACTCTTTTCAATGTAGTTAGGAACATGGGTAGGAATTTCCAAATCTACCCAGTTCATATACGCACCTTTAGGGGCAACCACTAGTAAGCGGTCTATTTTGCCTCGACTATAAAGTATGCATGCATTGTCTAATGCAATTTTAGTTTTACCAGTTCCCATCTCAGCAAAGATGGCGAATGCCTCCTTGTTCCAGCATTTTTTTAAAGCATCTTTTTGATGCTCATACGGCTTCGTTTTAAATTTATACATTCTAATTTCTATCTTGACTTTGATTATAGCATAGTATATAATGCAATGCAAGAAATAAAATTATGACAGTTTACGTTTTACAGGAAATGGGAAGAAATGTTAGATCTGCGGAGAAATTCGGTGATTTAAAAATAGTTCTTCCTGATAACAGACAAATAGTTTTATCCTCTGGACCACTGACTCATAAATTAAAAAAAGAGTTATCCACATTTTGTGATGATGACTACTTGCTTTTAATGGGAGACCCTGCTATAATAGCGCTTGCTGGCGCGGTTGCCAGTGAAATGAATAGAGGAAGGTTTAAGATCCTGAAGTGGGATCGGGACGAAAAGAAATATTACGATATAGAAATAGATCTGAGAGGTAGAAATGAATAACTTATTAAAACAAATGCAACAAGACGCTGGCTCCACGACCCTTGATAGTATGGGCAAGATTGGTGCAGTGGCTACTGATGTGGCTGACACACAAAAAGAAATACAAGATTTAGAGGATAAATTACAAGTTAAAAAAGATTATAAAAAACATTTATCAGAAAGTGTTTTACCTGGTCTTTTTACAGAAGTAGGTCTATCAGAATTAAAGCTTAAAGACGGTAGACTTGTAAAAGTTTCCAATTTTTATGGTGCTTCCATTAAGGAAGAAAATAAAGAAGCGGCATATAAATGGTTAAGAGACAACGGATTTGGGGATCTAATCAAAAACCAAGTCTCTTGTAGCTTTGGGATGGATGAAGACGAGAAAGCTAGAGGATTGATTAACACTTTGAGTGAAAAGGGTTATCAATCTTCGCAACGCGAGTGGGTCGAACCATCCACCCTTCGCGCCTTTATACGTGAACAAACTGAAGCAGGTAATGATATACCTTTGAATTTATTGGGCGCGTATATAGTACAAAGAACAACGATTAAAGAATAAAGGAGAAAAGCCCTATGGCCCAGACTAAAGCAGTCGCGAAAGCGGCAAAACTAGATCTAGCAGTTCTTGCTAGTGATTCAAAGAATGCAAGTGGATTCGGAAATCTTGACTTGTCAAGAGATATCGCCATCCCTTACATTAATATACTACAATCTAATAGCCCTCAATTAAATCCGTCTAAAGCGGAACATGTTGCAGGGGCTCAAGTGGGACAGTTTTATAATACTGTTACACAAGAAGTCAGTGCTTCACTAAATGTGATTCCTGTACTTTATCAACTACGATACGTGGAATGGAAAACCCGTGAGTCTGGAGGTGGATTTGTGGAAGCACATGACGCCGACAGTGGGATCCTATCCAAAACTAAACGTGACCAAATGACTTTCAAAGATGTACTGCCAAACGGTAACTACATTGCAACTACAGCTTACCATTATGTAATGGTTCAAGACAAAGCTGGTGCGTGGTCTCAAGCGGTTATTAGCATGACATCTACTCAATTAAAAAAGAGCAGACGTTGGAATAGCTTAATGCTGACTCAGAAAGTTAATGGTCCATCAGGAAGTTTTACTCCACCCACTTATGCTGTCATTTATAAACTTACAACAGTGAGTGAATCAAATGATCGTGGAAGTTGGTTTGGGTATCAAGTTGAGAAAGCAGGACAAGTGGAAGACGCTGATATTTATAATGAAGCAAAATCATTTTCAACTGCTGCATCACGAGGAGACGTAGAAGCTAAACCCACTGTTGAAGGGGAGCCGGTAAAAGAGGCTCCAAAATCCAACAGTAAAGAAAGCGACGAAGACATACCTTTTTAAGGTAAGTTTTTATAAACCGGAGGTTTAGTGGAAAAGTTCAAATTTATATTTGAAGGTCTCGACGTGGCTTATGGTCAGCACCAATCCGATAGGAAACGTGCTGACGGTAAGCAGGAGGGAAAGTCATACATTGTTAAAAAAATTGTTACAGAAGAATTATGGGAGGCGCACCTTGCTGGTGAAGGTCCTTCCTTGGGTATTATTCCTATCATGGCTGATAACACAGCCCGTTGGGGTTGTATTGATATTGATACTTATCCTATTGATTATCGTAGCATAATAAATAGTTTCAGAAAATTACAAATACCCTTAGTACCATGCCGTTCTAAAAGCGGTGGTCTTCACTTATTTTTATTTTTTAAAAAACCAATCGCCGCAAAATTGATAAGAGAGAAGCTACGAGAGGTTGCAGCAGCGTTAGGATATTCTTCTGTAGAAGTATTCCCGAAGCAATCCACCATATTAATTGAAAAAGGGGATCTAGGAAATTTCTTAAATCTTCCATATTATAACGCCAAAAGTACAACGAGGTATGCCTATAAAGATGATGGAACCGCGGCATCATTGCCGGAGTTCATTGAGTTATACAACAAGTATGCTGTGGATGATATTGACAAAATTGCAATCCAGGTATCCACTGACGTCATAAAGGATGGACCGCCATGCTTACAGCAGTTATGCACACAAGGATTTCCGGAAGGAACACGTAACAATGGGTTGTTTAACATTGGAGTTTATTTAAGAAAATTCGATGCGGATAAATGGAAGATTTTATTAGAGGAATATAACAGGAATTACATGACTCCTCCCTTGGCTGCACAGGAAGTTATCCTTATTCAAAAACAACTGGAGAAAAAAGATTATAATTACAGATGCAAGGAACCGCCTATCAATTCTTACTGTAACGCGAAAGTTTGCAGGACACGGAAGCACGGAATTGGCGGTAATGGCGCGGCATTGGAGTTTAGTGCATTGACTAAGTTACAGACGGACCCACCAGTTTGGTTTCTGGATGTTGGTGATACACGAATGGAATTACAAACAGAGGAATTGCAGATTCAAACAAAGTTTCAAAAGAAATGCATGAATTCTTTGGACACGATGCCTCCTCTTGTAAAACAGTCAGTATGGCAGGAAATAGTGGAAAGATTAATGAATAATCTTATCAAGATTCCTGTTTCTGATGACGGGTCCTTGGCCGGTCAGTTTGAAGCTCACCTCCAGGAGTTTTGTACGGACCGCGCCCAAGCCCTAAATCGAGATGAATTACTTTTACGAAAGCCGTGGACGGAAGAAGGGACCACTTGGTTTAGATTAAAGGATCTCCAGGATTACTTGACGAGAAACAAGTTTACTTTTTTCAACACCGGTCAATTAGTACAAGCTTTGAGACACCTTAAGGGTAAAAGTGAAAAATATAATTTAAAAGGAAGAACTGTGAGAGTGTGGGGTGTTCCTGCATATCAGACACAGGATTCCGCTTTTGATGTAAAGGAGATTGACAGTGCCCCATTCTAAAAATTTATCTCTTTTTTGGGGCGCAATGAGGAGCAAAAAATCCATAGCCTATATAGAAAAAATGAAACCTGTTTATGCTTGCAAATATCGTAAATCTGAGAAAGGATTTTTTCAAGAAACCTGGAGCAATCTGAAGAAGAGTTGTGATAAAGATTCATCTTATCATAAGCATAACAACAGGGCGGTGAAGATTAACAACGGCATAAGAGGAAGAGATCATCTCCTGGAGCTGTGGGAAAAACAGAAGAAACTTCTTGGCGGACCCTATTGTATTTATACCGGAGTTGAGCTTACAACAAAAAAATCAAATGGACAAGGTCACGGAGCGAGAATAAAAACAAACATATCAATAGATCGCGTTGATCCAACTTTACCGTATCAAGAAGACAACATAGTATTTTGTTCATGGGAATTCAACCAACGGAAAAATAATGTCACACCTGATGATTGTAAACGAATACTGGAAGTATATGAGGAGATGAATGCCAAAAACTAAAATCATACTGGGTCCTCCTGGAACGGGCAAGACCCATAACCTATTGAATCTTGTTGAGCAGGAACTGGCGCGTGGCACATCCCCCGACCGTATTGCTTTTTTAGCTTTTACAAAGAAAGCGGCACATGAAGCGAGGGACCGGGCAATGAAGAAGTTTAATTTGGAAGAGCAACACTTACCATATTTCAGAACATTACACTCCTTTGCATTCCATGAACTGGGACTGACTAAAGCAGAAGTGATGTCAAGAGATAATTATAAAGAATTTGCGCAGGCATTCGGGATGGATTTAGGATCTGTTACTGATGGAGTTGACTCCGGTGGAGTATTTACCACAGATAACATATTGATAAATGAGGTTAATCTATCGAGAATGAAATGTATGGATTTGGAACATCATTATAATCATTCTAATCTACAAGACATTTCTTGGCATGCCTTATTAAGAGCACAAAGATCTATGGAAGAATTTAAGAAGAAAAAAGAACTATTTGATTTTACGGACATGATTGAACTATATCTAGAGTCTGGAATAGTTCCTAGACTAGATGTAGTGTTTGTGGACGAAGCACAGGATCTATGTAAATTACAATGGCGTATGATTAACAAGATTACACAGGACCCTGTCAAGAAGATTTATGTGAGTGGTGATGATGATCAAGCTATTTATACATGGGCTGGTGCTGACGTACATCATTTTATTAATCTTAAGGGAGAAACAGAAGTTTTAAAACAATCCTATAGATGTTCCAAGGTTATTCAGAATTTATCTCATAGAATAATTAATAGAGTTAATTATAGAAGAGAAAAACAATGGGAAGGAACAGAAAAAAATGGATTAGTTAAGTATCACACCTTTCCTGAGGGGGTTAATTTAAAAGAACCTGGTAGTTGGCTTATACTAGGTCGTACCAATTATTTATTAGACGAAATTGAAAGAGATGTTCGTTTACAAGGACTGCTTTACAAAAGAAATAATAAGCTACCCATATCACAAAAATTATTAAATGCCGCAGATGCTTGGAAACAATTAAACAGTGGAGGATATGTAGAATTATCTGATGTTAAAAACATTTATTCTTACATATCATCCCAAATTGGAATTGAGAGGGGACACAAACATCTTAGGACCGCTAATAAAGAAAAATATGAGCTTGAAGATTTAGTAATGCATCATGGCTTACTTGTAGGAGGAAGACCGTGGGACGTGGCTTTTGACAAGGTGGGAAATCGTGATAAAGAATTTCTACGTGCCATAGAAGTAAGAGGCCATAACTTAGATAAAGACCCTAGGATTAATTTAAGTACTATTCATGGAGCAAAAGGTGGAGAAGCAGATAATGTTATTCTTTTAACTGATCTGTCCAGGAAAGCTCAAGAAGCGATGGAAAAGAATTCTGATGATGAATGCCGTGTATTTTATGTAGGCGCTACACGTGCTCGTAACCAACTACATATAATACAACCACAAAGAGACGGAGGATTTATAATATGAAAAAAGAAGAAATACTAATGAAGGCCGCTGATTTAGTCAGCAACAGCAGACAGGAGTCACACGGTGATACATTCAAGAACCATGAGCAGATCGCTGACTACTGGAATACATATCTTGATAACAAACTTAAGCCAATGGCTTCAATAACACCTGATGAAGTGGCTATGATGCTTGGACTACTTAAAGTGTCCAGATCGCAGGTCGGTAAACACAACATTGATGATTATGTTGACGGAGCTGCGTATATGGCGATAGCAGGAGAACTCAAACTTGAACGTGGTGAGATCATGGGGGAAATAACCAGACAACATGTCATGAAACTTAACAAAGAGAATAAATAATGAGGGATACCTTTAAGGAAATTAATTCAAATTGGGTGGCACCCACAGAATTTCCTTCCATGAAAGGAAGGAAGGTTGTGGCGATTGATTTAGAAACATGTGATCCAGGACTTATTAAAGATGGTCCAGGTTGGCCACGAAAGATAGGAGAAGTCATAGGCATCTCAATATCAAGTGGTGATTTTACAGCCTATTATCCAATTGCACACGAAGGTGGTGGAAATATGGATAGAGGGGCTGTTATAAAATACATCAGAGACATATGTGAAGATGATTCAATAGAAAAAGTTTTTCATAATGCTCAATATGATATTGGATGGTTAAGTGTAATAGAAATTGAAGTTAAAGGACGCATCCATGATACAATGGTGGCGATGGCTTTAATTGATGAGAATAGGTTTTCTTACACATTAAACAGTATCTCCTTTGATTATCTAGGGGAATATAAAAATGAATCTAAACTTAAAGAAGCAGCTTTGGCATTTGGAGTGGACCCTAAATCAGAAATGTACAAGTTACCTGCCACATTTGTGGGGGAGTATGCTGAGGAAGACGCAAGGCTGACCCTTAAGTTGCATGAGAAATTATCATGGGAGATCAAGAAGGATAATCTTGAGACAATTTATGACATTGAATGCAGATTGATTAATGTTATTTTTAACATGACTAAAAAAGGTGTTAGATTTGATCTCGATAGGTGTTTAATCTTAAATGATAAATTCAGAAATAAAGAGAAAAAAATTTTAAAAAGATTAAAAGATTTGACCAATCACAAAGTGGAGATATGGGCAGCAGCTTCAATAGCAAAAGCTTTTGATTCTTTAAACTTACCATATGAAAGAACCGAAAAGACCAATTCCCCTTCTTTTACAAAGATGTTCTTAATGGATCATCCACATGAGTTGCCTCGTCTTATCATGCAGGCGAGGGAATTGAACAAATTACGTGGAACTTTCTTACAGGGCCTGGTAAATCACAACACAAGTGGTAGAATACATGCACATATTAACCAAATACGCTCTGACAGTGGGGGTACTGTCACTGGTCGTTTCAGTTATAGTCACCCAAATTTACAACAGATCCCAAACCGAGGACAATTTGCCGGTAGCATTAGGAAACTTTTCATTCCGGAGATGGGAGAATATTGGCTTAAAGCGGACTACTCCCAGCAAGAGCCTAGGTTATTAACACATTGGGCATGTCTCGTCGGCCAGATGGGCGCTGAAGAAGTAAAGGAAGCTTATAAGAAGAGTGACCTCGATTTTCATCAACAAACAGCCGAGATGGCAGGAGTTGAAAGAAGATTAGCTAAGACCATTGGACTTGGTGTGATGTATGGCATGGGGTATAACAAATTAGCCCGTGAATTAGATATAGAGCCACCTGAAGCAAAGAAAATGCTGGCTGATTTCCGAAAACGTGTACCATTCATGCAGGGAATGCTGGAAGCCGTTATGAATCGTGCTAATTCCAAAGGAATAGTTCGTACATTACTAGGAAGAAAATGTAGATTTGATTTATGGGAGCCAACGCAGTGGGGAGTACATAAAGCGTTACCTTTAAATCAAGCTAAAGTGGAGTATGGAGATGCAATCAAGCGTGCTGGAACATATAAAGCTTTAAACAGATTGATTCAAGGATCAGCCGCAGATCAAACAAAGAAAGCCATGGTAGACATATATGAAGAATTAGGAATTGTTCCTTTAATTCAAGTACATGATGAACTTGACTGTTCAGTTAAAAGTGAAATTGAAGCGAGGAAGATAAAGAACATTATGGAAACATGTGTTGAATTGGAGGTTCCTTCCAAGGTGGATACAGATCTGGGTGAAAGTTGGGGGGGATAATGAATTGGATATGTAGTGTGTTGCTAATATGTTCCTCATTTAATCCTGCAATGGATTATACAAACAATGATGAATTCATAGAGGATGTTAGAAGTTGTGTATTACATCTTAATTCTATGTATCCAGAGAATGAGAGAGTTCCTGTAGATTTAGTTATAGCTCAAGCCATTCATGAATCTGAATGGGGTCGCTCCAGGTTTGCCGTTGAAGGCAACAATCTTATGGGGATTCGCACGTTTGACCCGACAGATGACCAAATGAAGCCCATTAATAAATCTGATGTGAGCTGGGGGCTTAGGATCTTTGAGACCAAGTGTGAATCCATATCCTACTATATCGAATTACTGAATAATAACCATCATTATGAGGACTTCAGAGAAGAGAGAAAGAAGCAGTATGTCAATGACATAGTGGACCTGGAAAAGTTGGCTATGACACTTGCAATTTACGCCGAAGACGTATATTATACTAAAAAAATAATCCGAACATTGAGAGAGCTAAATGACAACTAATGGTAAAGGAAAACCCGGGTATAAAGAACAAGGAAAGAAACGTGCAGCAGCTAACAAGCCTATTGGGGGAGTTAAACCCGGTTTTGCCATTAACCCAGAGCAGATGGAATATGAAAGAAGAAAACTTTTGGAAGAAATGTCTACAAAACTTAAGCCTAATCGCAAGCAGCTTAATACGATGGCTGCTGTGGCGGCTACGAAGGAGCCGGAGTATTTTGATGAGGAAGGAAAGAAAAGAGAGCCAACCATGCGGGTATTATCACTCGGGGCAGGGGTTCAGTCATCCTGTCTGGCGCTCATGGCCCAGGAAGGACTGACGAAACACAAGCCGGACTACATGATATTTGCAGACACTGGATGGGAGCCATCCTTTGTCTACGAGCATGTGGAATATTTGAAGAAGGCCATAACGATCTGCCCCATCATTACCGTTGAGCGAAGCAACATCCGTGAGGATCTTATCCGTGCAGCTAATCCCATACCAGGAGGTAATGAGGAATGGAAGTCTTTCGCCGGACGCGTGCCAAACCCACCACTGTTTGCGGCACGTCCTGGTGGAAAGGTTGGAATGCTTTATCGTCAGTGCACCCATGATTACAAGGTCATCCCCATACAGAAGAAGATGAGGGAAATTCTAGGCATAAAACCTAGACACAGAGTTAAAAAACACATGCTAGTGGAGCAATGGATAGGTATATCCATTGATGAAGCCATGCGCATGAAGACAGCTAGAATGCCTTGGCTTACATCACGATGGCCATTAATTGAAATGAAAATGTCCAGGTCAGACTGCCTTCGGTGGTATAAGGAAAGCGGAGTGCATCCAATGCCGGGTAAGTCATCTTGCATTGGTTGTCCATACCATCATAATGACCAATGGAAAAACATGCAAAAGAACTATCCAGTGGATTTTGAGGATGCGTGCGAGGTTGATGACAAGGTAAGACATGGATTAAAAAATACAACATCTGAATTATTTTTACATAAGTCAGCAAAACCATTACGAAGCATCGACTTCCAAGAGAAACCAAAACAGAAAAGCCTCTTCGGCGAAACGTTTGACGAGGAGTTCGCGGATGAATGCGAAGGACTATGTGGAGTATAAGAAGGGAGTTGATTATGATCCGGAGAGAGTCAGGCCTGGCCCTAAGGGAGGCACGGCGCCGGAATTCAAGTGTTTCAACTGTGATGAATGGTTTGACGGAAATGGATGGAAATATTCGCTCTCTAAATCGTGGTATCCTTCTCTTAAATATGAAATTAACTTTTTATGCGGTCCGATATGCTCTAATGAAATTTCTGAGAAGTATAAAGAGAAATACGTAGGTCCGTGAGTAAAGCGGATCTAAAAAGAAAGAAGCACAAGGGGAGGCGCAAGATTGGGTCTACTAAGAGACGAAACCGGAGGCGCATCCGACTGGGGCTGAAAATAAGGAGAAGGTAATGGAAAAAAAGAATCCAGTGATACAAGATGTAATAGCAAAGATCCCCGTGCAGGACACACGTCTGTTCTACAAGCGTTGGGAGAATCATGAGAATCTTAATAACTTGCTGTTGAATGAAATAATGACGATGAGGGAAAAGGACCCCAAAGGAATGCCCGAGACCAATGAAGGTTGCTGGCGCACGTTGGAGAAATATAAATGCGAGGGTGAGCTGTTCAAGCCCATGAGCATGATTCTCGCGGCTTGGACGGATTACTTCATGCCTAAGGTTCCAGTGGACGCTCAAATAGTTTATTGGACAAACGTCAATGAGCCCGGAGCTTTAAACATGTTTCACACCCACCACATGGCTAACGCGGATTTGTCCGGCGTCTATTATGTGCAGGGATCCGGAACAGGTGTCATCAGATTCGCGACGCACGAACAGTTGTACAGAATGATCGCGCCAGGAATGCCCCACGCCAACATGATCGGACACGAACCGCATGACGGGGACGTTTTATTGTTTCCATCTTACCTGCAGCATGACGTTGTACGCAATCCTCATCCGACAAGACAGAGAATTTCAATCGCGTTTAACGCCAAAATAGTTGCAAAGGACAAGAAAGGTAAATAATGGAAGTCTGGGACCCAGGAGAGGAAACGACCATATTGCGCCAAATAAAAAAGCTCATAGCGGGCCTCTATCGGGGTCTAAAGAGTTTACCCGGGCGATGCTACCCTGGTAATTTAGTGTTCAGAGTGAAGGATTGGTTTCTTAACATATGCGAGGTGTACGGAAGCAGGATCAGCAACTGGGCGTGGCACAAGAGATGGAACAAACGAAATCGAAAGAGGTACAAGCATGGATAAACCGTTCGTATTGCAATGGTACTGGCAGGAGGCGTTGATGCATCCGTACGAGAAGACG
>Ga0080013_1005397_pt1 | contig 11944 bp, 13 predicted proteins | sample ETNvirenome_6_85_FD_69236 | JGI IMG/M metagenome (GOLD analysis project Ga0080013, IMG submission 69236) | Marine viral communities from the Pacific Ocean - ETNP_6_85 (SPADES assembly) (version 2) | ecosystem: Environmental > Aquatic > Marine > Oceanic | place: Pacific Ocean | collected 2013-06-19 | reverse complement strand
AAAAAGACTATTAAATGGAAGACGAAGTTCCCTCCAAATCTGTATGGGCCCAGAGGCTAAATTATATAAAAAATTACGTAAAGTTTCCAAAGATATTTCTTGGATTAGGATTGAAAACATTAGCTTACTTGGTACTCCCGATCTATTGGGCTATAATAATTCTGGTCACTTTTTTACTTTAGAATTAAAGTGTACCGCAGGGAACAAAATCAAATTCTCACCCCATCAAATTGCGTTCCACGTGAAGCATTCAAAGAACACTTACATCCTTGTCGAGGCCCTTGGTCAAAGGTCCTCGAAACTTTTTCAAAGTGGAAATTATTTCTTGTTCCCTGGTTCAAGAATCAGGGAGCTTGTAGCTTCCGGCTTGGAGCTTGGAGCTTCAGGCTTGCCGCTTGGAGCTTGTTGCTTGGAGCTTTCTAAGCTTGGGGCTTGAAGCTTGCTGCTTGTCGCTTGAAGCTTCTTCAACTCTGCCCGGAGGGCAGCATAATATTTTGGGTGGTAAAATGTCATTAGTGCTGGCCGTATGATATATTTTTAATTTCTTTATTCCAGCAATTTCTACAATCTTTGCATTGATTATCTTGATGAGGCGCCGGGCAGGTAGCCTGAGCTGTGACCACGGTCGATGTATTGGGCCAGCTGGCAGGTGCTTCGTGGTCCACCATCGGAGCTGAGAACCTGATCACCAGGTTGGCAGGTGCCCTGTCGAGATGGTCCTTGACCCACGCTTCACGGGTCGGCATCCAGTGACGCTTGCCCGGTGTTAACCTGCAGACTTCATAAATTTTATTTAAATGTTCCAGATCCTGTACATCTCCTGAATCGTGCCAGCGAAATACTTCCGGCTTTTTAGAATTAATTAAATGCGCCATAGCTTCAACCCATGGAGCTGTGTATATTGCTGCCAGTCTCCTGTACTGTGCATCTTGTACTACCTTAAACACGTAGCAGCCCTTCAGGGCGTAACAGTCATAACAAACAGACCCAGGCACCGCTTGCAGCTTCGAGCCCGTCTTGCACTCTTTGGCAGGTATACCTATTGACCAGCCGGGCATCTTGCCAGGCTTCGACAGGCCGCCAACTAATTTCCACGCTTCACTTGTTTTCATTAATCAAAAAAATTTCCTTCCTGCCATCTGTAAGTGTTTTCTGGTTCTCCTTCTTCAGGGCCAAACCAGGCGCCATCTCCCAGCGGGAGCTTTTTATTAGCTTCTTCCATAGTTTTAAATTTGTATTCTTTGTTTTTATAAATAAATGTTTTCATAATTTCTCCTTTATAATCCTACTATTACCAGACAGCTTGGAGCTTGTCAAGTCTTGCTTGCCGCTTGTTGCTTGCCGCTTGCTGCTTGGAGCTTGGAACCCGTTGCGCTTCGAGTCTTCCAACCATTTGAAGAACTCTGCGCAGCTGTGCAGGTAACTGGCCGGAAGCGTGCCATGGTCCTGAGTAAACCATGGCAGCAGGTTATTGTGTTTAATCTTTTTTTTCATACTTTTGCATATCTTTTTTAACAAGAAGCAAAATCTCTTCCAGAGCGTTAGCGATCCTGATCAACGGGTTGATCGATCTCTCTTCTAAGTCTTGTATTTCTTTTAAGTTTTCCATTCCTTCATTCATAATTATTCCTTTCTAAATTCATCCTATCATCTCCTACAGGTCTTGTCAAGCTTGGAGCTTGCTGCTTGAAGCTTGCCACTTTTCTAAAGTGACCAGGCCCGCCCGGTCCTCAGGGCAGAGGCCAATGTTATTTCAACCTGATCCCAGATCCAATCAGTCGGTCGCGACACCTCGAAACCTATTCGGTTGCATCCGATTGGATCAGGGATCAGTTGTTGTCCTGTGCAGGCAGGGCTTTCTTTTGCGCGTCATACTCACCCATTCAAGTTCTGAATCGCGACCTGAACTATAGTGGGTTAAATCCCACAGCGACAACATCTAATCTCGTTATTTTGAGTTTTTAATTCCGTAAATAACAAAAGGGAATATCTCCAATATAACATAGGACAATTAATATGCAACAACTTTATTTAAATAAACTTCTTGACATTAGTAGGATTATCCCTTATACTTGGACGGTGGCTGGGGATGGTGGTTAGTAGTATAAACATTGCACAACTCCAGGTTGTGCGCCTAGTTTAGAATTATTCTAAACTAAATAAGACTTGACAAATGGTTTAGTTTATGGGATTATCCCTAAATAAATATAAAGGAGAAACATGATGTACTTAATAATAAAAGAAACTAAATTTACAAGTAGCAGTATTTATACTGTTGTAAGTTTTACAGATAATCTTGACAAAGCAAATGATATGTTGCAAGGTTATAATTTAATAGAGAAAGAAGATAGTGTTGTTTATTCAATAGTCAAGTATGAACAACCTTTAAAACTAACGAAAGAAATGGAGTGTTAATATGAGTAGAATAAGACTAAACCAAGAGTACAGAAATAAAATCGCAAATCGTATGCGAGTACACTTGGAACAAGAAGATACTGTTGAAAAACAAAACTATGACAAGTTAAAAGGCGAACAAATTGACTTGAATGATAATGCGTGGGAACTTGCACACAAAATTGTTCGTAGGCATTATACCGAAGATGATGTCAAAATGGCATATCACTTACAGAATAAATTTGAGAATGTAAGTACGATTGCTAAAGACAGTTGTTTTCACTTTCATTATTTAGGTATGAAAGAAGATAGAGATTATGACAATAATCCAATAATGAAAGAAGATACTATTGAAGATCATTTTGATTTTAGATTACATGGTAGTATTGATACTGATAGCAATTCATATAGTCGTGATGATAAAGGTTATAGTTATGCTTTATTTCGTGATGAACTAAAAGCACAAGATAACTGCAACCCAGATATTTTGATTGAACAAGAGGGTAAAGACCAAAACCCACACAAAACAAAATATGTTGACAACAACAATAAGTATCTTGGTAATGATGATAGTGGTTATGGGAAAGAGTGGAACGAAAAATATCAACTTGATTTAATTGGTAGAGAGTATTGTAGAGATAGGTCAATAGCTTGTACTGAACAAGAGTATATGTTTTTGATTAATTGGAAACAAGCCAAAGGTCAATTTGTTATGGCACATCATAAGTGGATTAAATCTGTATTAGACCAGATGAAAGAAATTAAAGTTGGTCTAAAAGGTTATAAATATTTAGACGAGGCGATTGAACTTTCAACTGAACTTGGATTAAATATTACTGACGCAGAAATAATCAGAACAAACTCAACTGGACTTACTATCTACAATCCTAAAAATCTAGCTGATAGAATAAAAGGAATGAAGAACAAGAGAGAGAAAACAAGAGAGGAAAAAATAGCAGAAAGGGTATTGTACGAACAACAACAAAATGAAAGTGTAAATTAACACTTGACGACCTATCCTATCAATGATAGGATAGGTCATTAAATAAAGAAAGAAAGAAAGGACAATATGAACATTAAATACTTTAGTTGGTTTGCTAAATCAAGAAACGCATTTATCAATTGTCGTGGAGTTGATGAATACGAATACGAGGACAAGTGGAGTGGAAAGTTTAAAACTTTTGTTTCAAGACAATGGACAGATTTAAAGGGCAACCCTTGTTATAACTTTTGGGACTTGGACGCAGAACACCCAAGAACTGCAGTCAATTATTCTGTGAGGAAAGCATAATGGAAACAGATATAATTTGGATTTTATTATTCATAGGTTATGCAATCGGATTAATACCGATTGCATACTTTGGCATTGTTGGAACTAATGAGGCGATTGATTATCAAAACAAATTACATAAATCATATGAGAGGAGTAAAAAAAATGAGCGACTATAATTGGTGTCATGGTCCAAACTGCCATACTCATCAAACCCAATCAAGAGTGCGAGGGAGTGGCGATAATAAAGTTTTAAGAACTATTAAGATTAAACAAGGCAGATACAATGGTTATCAAAATGGTATTTGGGATTACTTCTGTAATAATAATTGTTTATTTGATTATCTTAGAGAGCATATAACTAGTATTGTTGCCATTGCGCCAAGGCGAGAGGCTCTTGAAACACCGATCAAGGTTGTAAAGAATAAGTATGAGAGTTATAGATATGAATGGAATGGCGAGGGTGGAACAACAAGAGTACCATATCAAGCAACAAGAACTATAATTAAAAGTGTTGACAATACTTAAAGGATAGTATAGGATAACCATATGAATAAAACAAACACAGACAATAGAACAGAAGAAAGACGTAATAGATTCAATGGTGAATCTGTTATGCTCACTAAAGAAGAGGCGAGTAAACATGACTCAATATTCTTATGTGAGATTATGGCAACACTAGAAGATAAGACACTTGGCACAGGTGCGAGCAAGCATTGGGAAACAATGCGTAAGCACTTGAATTGGTTTAGACAACACAACGCTGAGGCTTACATGGTCTTGCTAGACTAATCATCAACCACCGCATGGGCGAGCGATCGCCCCTGCTCCCCACACCATATCAATAGAGGTACCAAACCCAATCCCAAAAATCCGCGCAGAAAAAAGACCGCTTCCCTTTTATATAAAAAGGGGTCCCACTACTCTAGGTTGAATTGCTTGATTTAGAGAGTTAATGCTGGTAAAAACATGTTGAACATCTAAAAAGGATGCGAAAAATTTTTTAAAAAATTTTGTATGGATTTAAATAATATAGATATAAGCAAGTTACCAATCGACGTTCGTAAAAAGTTTTTGCAATTGCAAGTAATGCATGCAGAGAAAAAAATTCAAAATAAAGCTAAAACAGACTTCATGTCCTTTGTCAAAGCTGTTTGGCCCGAGTTCATAGAAGGACCTCACCATAGAGTAGTTGCTAAAAAGTTTAATGACTTAGCTGAAGGTAAAATTACTCGACTTATAATAAACATGCCCCCTAGACATACCAAGTCTGAGTTTGCATCTTTCTTATTACCTGCATGGATGGTGGGCCGTACTCCAAAATTAAAGATCATTCAAGCAACCCACACAGGAGAACTTGCAATTAGGTTTGGCCGTAAAGCTAAAACACTAATTGATAGTGCCGAATATTCAAAAATTTTTGATACAAGACTTAGAGAAGATTCACAAGCAGCAGGAAGATGGGAAACTGCGCAAGGTGGAGAGTATTTTGCTGCTGGTGTTGGCGGAGCAATCACTGGTCGTGGTGCGGATTTACTAATTATTGACGATCCTCACTCTGAGCAAGACGCACTTTCAGCAACAGCCATGGAAAATGCATATGAGTGGTACACATCTGGTCCTAGACAAAGACTTCAACCAGGAGCCAAGATCGTTTTAGTTATGACACGTTGGTCAAAAAAAGATTTAACAGGAATTTTATTAAAAAATCAAAAAGAAATTAAAGGAGATCAGTGGGAAGTTGTAGAATTTCCGGCGATCTTGGACAACGGACCTAAACCTAAAGCAGTTTGGCCTCAATATTGGAAATTAGAAGAATTAGAAAAAGTAAAAGCGACACTTCCAGTTGGAAAATGGAATGCACAATGGATGCAACGTCCAACTTCTGAAGAAGGAGCTTTAATCAAGAGAGAATGGTGGCGAGTATGGGACCATGATGAACCACCTAACTTACATTATGTAATTCAGTCTTACGATACTGCGTTTCTTAAGAAAGAAACAGCCGATTTTAGTGCAATTACGACTTGGGGAGTATTTTATCCTAATGAAGATTCACCTGCTAACCTCATTTTAGTAGATGCGATCAAAGGAAGGTATGAATTCCCCGAATTAAGACGTATTGCACTGGATCAGTACAAATATTGGAATCCTGAATCCGTTATCATCGAAGCAAAGGCTGCAGGACTGCCTTTAACCCATGAATTAAGACAAATGGATATTCCAGTTCAGAACTTTACACCGAGCAAAGGAAATGATAAACATGTTAGAGTAAATACATGCGCTCCGCTTTTCGAATCTGGCATGATTTGGGCGCCTGACCAGAAGTTTGCGGAGGAAGTGATAGAGGAGTGTGCAGCATTCCCGCATGGTGACCATGACGACTTAGTTGATAGTACAACTCAGGCTGTTATGCGCTTTAGACAAGGTGGTTTTGTACAACACCCTGAAGATTATGTAATGGAAAAACGAGCGCCTAGGAAGTTTGAGTATTATTAATGGCAGGATTATCTATTTTAAGAAGATTGTTGATGAAGCAAGCAATGAAGGAAAGTGCACCTTTCCAAGATAAAGGTATTATGTCTATTAGTAAATCTTTATCTGGTAATGTTGATGCAAAAGTAAAAAAATGGGCTGAGTCGGCTAAAAGACAAGGTCAAGATCTAGATAAAATGTCTGAACAAGAACTTAAATATTTAATTGAACTTAATAAACCTAGAGCACCGACAGTTTTATCTAATGAAGAAGCTTATAAATTTTTAAATCAATTTTTAAATCAAGGTAAAAAAGGTGAAGTTATTAGAGGAAAATTTAAACCTGTAGTTACTGTTGATAGTGTTATTACAGACATAAAAAAATTAGAACCAATTGAGTCAATGAAAGAAGCAAATAGAGTTTTAAGGGGAGAAGGTAAATATAAAAATTTATCAAAAGCAGATAGAGAAAAAATTGTAGGTGACGAAAGTGTTACCGATCATATATTTGAAAGAAACATTGAACCTGATCCAGAAGATTTTGCACAAGGCGGAAGAATTGGGTATTTTGGAGGAGCAATAGTTGATCCTGAAGGACATAATATTACTAGAAGAGAGATGGGAATACTTGCAAATGCAGATCCAAGTATGAGGGAAATGATACGTGGATTTCTTACTAGCAGAAAAAAACATAAATTCGTCTATCCTGATAGAATATTAGATATTAATAGAGGTAAAAGAACAGGAGATTTTGCACAAGGTGGTCCAGCAGGTTTAAGTTATTTACTTGCAGAAGATATAAATGAAAGAATGCCTTTAGGAGGTGGTGGTTCAGGTAAACCTCCAATTAATTTCTATTTTGATATGCAGGGAGGCGCAGGAAAAGAAGCACAAAATATATATGGCGTTAAAGGTTTAAATGAAAAAGGATATAATTATGGTGGCACGTTTGCAGCAGATACAACGTTTCCATTATTGGGTGGAGAATTAAGTGTAGGTGGTGAACTTGGTTTTGGAAGAGATAAAAGCGATGTAGATTATAAAGGCCGACCCATAGATTTTTTATCTAATGTAAATGAAACAAAATTAGGTGATAATTGGAATGTAGGTATGAAGTGGAGAAAAAAATTTTCAGGCGGCGGAATGGGTCGTAGAGCATTTTTAAAATTAATGGCAGCATTAGGTGCAACAGGTATTGCAGCTAAATCAGGATTAGCAGGTTTACTTAAAGGTGGTAAAAAACAAGTCGCAAAAGAATTAACACAAGTTCCAATTAAAAATATTAAAGGCATGCCAGCATGGTTCAAGCCCCTTGTAAATAAAGTTATTAAAGAAGGTGACGATGTAACTAAAAAATGGGCTATACAGGAAAGACAGATTGTTCATAAAACCAAACTCCCTGATTCACAAACCGATGTTCTGGTAACACAGGATTTAAACACAGGAGACGTTGTTGTTGATATTGGATTGGAGAAACATGGTTTTCAATCTGGTAAATATGGTCAACCAGTTAGATTAGAATATAAAGCATCTGAAGTTATTGAAGGCCCTATTAAAAAAGGAAAACCCACAAAAACCAAAGAAGAATTTAATGTTGAAGAAGCAGAATTTACGGGAGGACATCCAGAAAACGTTAAGTTTGAAGAATCAACTATTGAAAAATTTGGTGATCATGCATCTAACTTTGATGAAGTAGAAATGTTTGCAACTGGTAAAGTTAAAAAATCTAAACCAACTAAAAAAGCTCAACAGTTAGAATGGGAACAAGGTAAAGCAGAAGCGGACGCCGATAGGTGGGCTGATGAAAATTAAAGATTACAACGACGCAATAGAATTTTTTAGAACGAATGATTACCAGGCAGCCGATGGCGCGTGGTCCGAGTTCTATCAATCTGAAGTCCTTGAACCACGGATCACGGACCAAGCATCTATAGCAGATGACCTAGAACCAGGTTCTCTTAAAGATGAAATGTTAAAAGACTTCGATCCTTCCCAAGAAACTTATGAAGAGTATCTACAAAGAAAAAGATTAGGTGAAAGACCATTCAACATGGCTGAAGGTGGTCAGTTAGTTGCGCCCACGGTTGACGGATCACGGCCAGGGTATGGTGGTTATGATAATGTTTTTAAAAATAACCAAGGCAATTGGGTCTTCCGACAAGGAAAAGGAGATAATGTAATTTATAGATCCGGTTTTAAAAGTGCTAAAGCCGCTAGTGCTTGGGGAGAAAAAGAATTTGTCAAAAAATATGCTTTACCTACAGACTGGATTACTACACAAGACTTAAGTGAATTAATAGGTGTTGGTGATATAAAAGGAAGTGGATCACAATCTCCTTTTTATCAAAGACCCGATAGACCTAATTATTTAAGAGGAGAAGCTGAAAAATTCTTAAAACCCACAAAAGCTGGTAACCAAACTTTTTGGAAAAGACCTAATAAAAAACAAGTAGAGTATTTAAAAAAATATTATAAATCCCCTGTTATAACTGAAGGTCTGGCTAAAAACATACAAATTATTCTTAATAACAAATCTATTATGAATGATTTAACTGGAGTAAATAAAGGTGGAAGAAAACTTCCCAATATTGATAAAGTTATAAAAATTTTTGAAAAAGAAGGAATTAAAATCTCTGATGCGGGCGCTGCTAACGCTTTACAGAAAATATCTTATTTATTACGAGGAGATACGTTTCAAAGTAATGTGGATTTTAAAACAGATAAAAACACAAGTAAATTTATAACAAAAGAATTAGAAAAATTAAAGTTTGATGAAAGATGGGCAAGAGGAATTTATAAACATGCTTTAAATGAAATAAGAGAAAATATGGGTGATCAAGCAGGAAATTTGGAATCTTTCAAAAGAAATCTTAGAAAAAGATTACCTGATGGGTTTTTACAAAAACATGGTCTTGAAATTAATGAAATTTTTAGTGTTAGAGCTTCTGCTAGAAATAAATCTTTTCCTTATGCATATTTTATAGATGCAACAGATGCAGAATTAAATAAAAAAGCATTACGAAGTTTTCATGGTGCATTATCTAATGCTCAATTTAATTTAAATAATAAAATAAAAGACATAAAAGCAGGTAAAGCAAAATATGATGAAGTTGTAAAAATTGTTGAAAATTTTCAAAAAACAAGAAATAAATTTAAAAATACAATTGAAACTAATTATCCTGGAAAAAAATTTAACCTTGCAGACATAGTTTTAGGAAAAGAAAGTGAAATATTAAAGGAAAATATGAAAATTCCTGAAGATGTTTACAGTAAAAAACTTTTAAATAAATGGGCTGACCAAGGTTTAGATATTACAGGTCATGCTAAAAAAACTGGATATGTTATGACAGGCGCTGCTAATGAAGGAGTGTTTACAGCTCAAGATTTATCTAGAAATAAAAAAGTAAGAGAACAATTAATAGCAAACATTACAGCACTTTGCCCCAAAGGCAAAGCATCAGGAGGCAGGATTGGTTTTGCAGAAGGATCGGCTACTGTTGCATGTGGAAGAAAAGCTTTAGATAAAGGTCTTGCAACAGGTAAATGGGAAAGTCCTGAAAAAGCAAAACTAGCTAAAAAGATTTTACAAACTGCTGGTAAATCTGGATTGGCTGGAAAAATAGGAAGTAGAATTGCAGCTGAATTATTTGGTCCAGTTGCATTAGCTTCTATTCCAGTATTTGAAGCAGGGATTGCTGGTTATGATACTGTTACCGCAGGTACACCTTTCAAAGAAGCAGTTAATAAAACTTTATTACATTATATGGCTGGAGATGAATGGAAAGCGGATCCAGAAAAATTAAAAAGAAAAGATATTTTAAAAATGGCTGATGGTCCTGAAAAAGAAATGTTAATTAAGCTTTGGAGTAATATGGGCAACTTAGATAGACTTATTAATTTATATGACAAGCAAGATAATTTAGAACAAAATAAAGATTTATATGAAGCTGTAGATATAGGGGGATATGGAGATGAAGGTGTTTCTGTTGCAGGTATAAATAAACAAATTAAAGATGTAGAAAATCAAATACAAAGAGCAGGAGGAGAAGAAGCATGGTATGATTTATCTGAATCTGTCATGGATCCATCGGCTAGAGGTTTAGCTGAGTCAAAAGAAGGAGAGCTTTTAGCTAAGAGAAAAGCAGATTCTTTATGGGGTTCTATGCCAAGTCCTTATTACACTTCTCCAACTTCAGGTTATACAGGTGAAGTTAAACCTGAACGAATTGAAGCAATGAAAGAAAGAGGACCTTCGTATGGAATGTGGAGCCCTGCTGGTGAGGATTATGAAAAATTATCTTCTGAGTATATTAAGTTTTTAAATGACTATTATAGATCTGAAGGTATCATTCCAGAAGATGGGGATGTAAGGGACTATGCTTATGAAGATAGTGAAAAAACTATTTTAGAAGAAGAACAAATTGCAAATAAATGGAAACAGTTAATGAGCAAACCTGGAATGTTAGGAACTCAGGAAACATTTTTTGCAGGTGGTGGAATAGCGAGTTTAAAAAGAAAATGAAAAACCCAACATTAGTTAAAAACATGAAGCACGTTAAATGGAAGGAAATACCACCATTAAGAGGCCCTAATTCACAGGGGTTGATTAAAGATAAAAAACAAGATAAGAAGAAGCAGGAGAATTTAAATGGCAGAAATCGATAAAGGTCTCCCAAATGTTAAACGACCAGAAGATGAACTTGTAGAAGAAGAAGTTCTTGAGGAAGTTGATATTGCGGACCAACTGGGAAAAAAACCAATTGAAATCACTGAAGAAGATGACGGTGGTGCTACAATTGATTTTGATCCTAATCAAGTAAATATACCAGAAGGTGGTGACCACTTTGCAAACTTAGCAGAATTATTACCTGAAGAAACATTAAGTCCACTAGCTAGTCAGCTAGATGGAGATTATAGAGAATATAAAGCTTCTCGTGGAGATTGGGAAAGAGCTTACACTGTAGGCTTAGATCTGTTAGGATTCAAGTATGAAAATAGAACCGAACCTTTCCAAGGCGCGTCAGGGGCGACTCACCCGGTACTTGCTGAAGCTGTTACTCAGTTTCAGGCGCTCGCTTATAAAGAGTTACTCCCAGCTGATGGACCAGTAAGAACTCAAGTTATGGGACTAAGTAATCCACAAAAGGAACAACAGTCTCAAAGAGTAAAAGATTTCATGAACTATCAGTTAATGGATCAAATGAAAGAATACGAACCAGAGTTTGATCAAATGTTATTTTATTTACCATTAGCAGGTTCTACATTTAAAAAAGTTTACTATGATGATTTATTAGGTAGAGCTGTTTCTAAATTTGTACCAGCTGATGATTTAATTGTACCATACACTGCAACATCTTTAGAAGATGCAACATCTGTGTGTCATTTAATTAAAATTTCTGAAAATGAATTAAGAAAACAACAAGTAAATGGTTTTTACAGAGATGTAGAAGTATCTAAACCTCAAGATGTAAATGCTGATCCAGTAAGTAAAAAAGAATTAGAATTAGAAGGTTTAAGTAAATCACAAAGAGTAGAACCTTTATATAAATTATTAGAATTCCACATTAACCTCGATTTAGAAGGTTTCGAAGATGTTGGCGCTGATGGCGAACCAACAGGAATAAAATTACCTTACATCGTTACAATCGATGAGGGTAGTCGGAAAGTTTTGTCTATTAGACGAAACTTCGCGCCCAATGATCCAACGAAAACTAAGATCCAATATTTCGTCCATTTCAAATTTCTGCCAGGACTTGGATTTTACGGACTTGGACTCATTCATATGATTGGCGGATTGAGTCGTACGGCA
>Ga0080013_1005396_pt1 | contig 11945 bp, 20 predicted proteins | sample ETNvirenome_6_85_FD_69236 | JGI IMG/M metagenome (GOLD analysis project Ga0080013, IMG submission 69236) | Marine viral communities from the Pacific Ocean - ETNP_6_85 (SPADES assembly) (version 2) | ecosystem: Environmental > Aquatic > Marine > Oceanic | place: Pacific Ocean | collected 2013-06-19 | reverse complement strand
TATTAAAGCGTGTCTATGATGTAAAGGGCAAATCACCAACTCTTAACGCTATGACAGGTGGCAATCGAGAGCCTAAGATTTTATGTGGAGCGTGGCGAGGAAGATACACCGATACAGGCTCAACTGAACAGCGTCTTGAAATTAGGGCAAATGGTAAAACAAATGCACTCACCACAGTACAAAAAGATAATGTGGCTATTGATATAGATAACTTACGTTGGAGAGCGTTAAGTTGTCTTGAAATGGAACGATTACAAACACTTCCAGATAATTATACTGAAGGTGTAAGTATGACTAGACGCAGAAACATGATTGGGAATGGATTTACAGTTGATGTGATCGCCCATCTCTTGAAAGGAATTAAAGATGAGTAATTTTAGGATTGAAGATAAAAAGTATGCGATTGAACATTTTAGTCAATTAATTGGTCATACAATAAAAGAGTTTGATTTTAATGATACGGAACACGCATTAAATCCATTTCCTAATTTTATTACTGAGGATAAAAAAGGAAACACCTATCAAGTTTTTGTGAGCATGGATCAAGAAGGTAATGGTGGTGGATTTTTATTTATAGAAAGAAATTAAAGATGAATAGGAAAGAAGAAAAAATTTATTTAAAATACTTTTCCTATTTACACCAATTAAAATATGAGTTAGTATTAGAAGAAGTTTTTTTAAATATTTTTATAAGAGAAGGTCATAGTTCTAAAATGTGTCAGGATAAAGCAACAGCAGAAGTATTAAAGCTAAGAGCAAAGATAGATCAATGGCATGAAGAAACATTAGATTTAACTGATGGAGATACAAATGATTAAAAAAGAATATAACTCAACAATTACTCTTACTTTATCTGGGGGTAATAACTTAATTGCAAAAAGTGAAGAACAGTATCTTAAATTGTTAAAAGAAAATTTTTTTCAAGAGTATGGTATTGAACTTAGAGATGATGAGATAATTATTGAAGGAGATAACTAATGAGTAGCTTTGGTTTTATATTTTATTCTTTTACAATATTTTTAGTTGGTGTGTTTAGTGGAGTAGCATTTAAAGAAGTAATTGATGATTTTATTACTAACAAAAAAGGAGATACATGATGTTTAATTCAAATATCTATGAAGTATCATTACTAACATTAAATCCACAGGATATTATTGATAATTTAGATGATGATTATCATGGTTTATCTAAAAAACAAAAAGAACGTATCTTAAAATTAGACTGGGATATTATGCACGATGCTATTTATGATGCAACAAAACACTTTGATTTAAGTGAGTATTATCGTGATGCGATAGAAGATACTGTAGATATATTGAAGGAGAAATACATTGACCAAACCAAAAAATGAAATATGGCTAAAAGGTGTTTGTGTAAATAAGTCTGTAAATAAAAAAGGTATGTTTCCAAATCCCATGCTTCACAAATTATATCCTCGTATTTTTACAAAAGAGGGTTATTTAATCACATCAACTTTTATTTTAGATAAGGAAGTGTGGCTAACAAAAGATCTAACCAAAGAAGAAAAATGGGTGTATTGGCATTGGGTAAGAGATAACTATTCAAAGTTTGACAGGATAAATGGAGATCTACATCCATACATACAAAATGAGTGTGTTAAAATTAATACTAAACATTTAAGAGACACCGCAAAAAATAATAGTGCGTTGTAGTGGAAAAGTTTGATGTACAGATGGGTAGCATTTATAGGAGCAGTTTCTTCATTAGTCCTATTGACATCTGGAATTGTTAGTGTACAATGGTTAGGTTGGTTAATATCGTCAATATCTTGTCTGGCTTGGATTTACTTTGCTAGGCAAGATAGAGACACACCAAGAATGTTAATGGAAATGTGTTATTTTATAGCGTCATTGATAGGAGTAATAAATTGGCTACAGTAGAAAAAGAAGAAGAAAAAAAAGTTAGTTATCATATAATAACTGGTGAATTAAGAGACAAGATAGGCACATTGTTGATGAAACAAGCGTGGGTTGATGTTCACGAGGTTATGAAAGTGCTAATAAATTTAGCATCTGTTGAGTTGGAAAAAAATGAAAAAGACCAAAAAGAATTACAGTTTGAAGAAAGCGAAAAAGAATAACCAAAGCAAAGGAAGGGGTGGAACTCAAGTTATGAAGGTGGCAGGTAGTAAGGTTATCTTCATAGCTAGGTTTCATAATAGTTTTGAAGCAAAATTCTTGTAAGCAAAAAATCTTGTAAGAAAGGTAATGGCAATGGATTTGAAATGGGATAAAGGTACAAAACCAGAATTAAGAGCACATGTTGTGAAGGAAATAACTGAGCTAGAAAATCTTGTAAAAGGCTATAAACGAGCAATTACTGAACACCCAGAACATCACCACGAAAACCAATTGATGTACATAGAAAAATTTGTAAACCGGATCTTATACAGTATTCATACATATTATTAATTTTGCCACAATTGCCTTAATCTTGCCACAATTGCCTTAGTCCTGACACGATTATTATTGTGTTGCATATTTGCCACAATAAAACTTTTTTTATCTTGCCTTAATTTTGACACAATTATAATATTTTAATTAAGTTATTATTATTAATTATAAAAAAGAAGGGATCTTTTAAAATGTCGCATGACGGACACGAAAAACATTTAGATAATCGTTATGATAATCTATATGATATATGGGCGGATAGTTTTCTAATCACTCATAAAAAATTAAAGTATCAATTAACACCCGAACAATTTGAATTGGAGCGGTCAAAATATGCTTTTAAAATGGCGGATCTTAGCATGGGGCTAGATCATGCTGGATAGTGCCGGAATAGCTATTTTTCTATTTGTCGCAATTGTAATAATTGGCGTCATAATTTATGATAGTAAATGTAATTTAAAATTCATATTTGATAAAAAAAAGAGGGATCATAAAAAATGAGCAAGTGGAATTGGATTGTATGGGTCGGTGATATTCCTGACTATTATGTGGAATATAAAACGGCTAAAATTGATTATTTAAACTGGATTGATCTAGGTTATGATGACGTTATAATTGAGAAATATAGGAAAGGATCTTAAAAAATGAGTATTTATATAATTAACGCTTTTATTTCTTTATTTCTTTTGTTAGCATATGGCGTGATTTGTGTATGTTTGGGATTTGTAGCGCAAAAATGGCATAGTGAAAACGTAATTAAAAAACAAAAAAAGAAAGGCAAGGGGCTGAAACAATGGTAAACTGTAGGGAAAAAGATCTAGAGACAAGCGGTCTATTCATTCATAAAAATCTATTTACTAGTCAAAATTATAAAACAGTTAAAGGCGAAAAACAAAAATATAAAACCTATGTATTGTATAAAAAAAGCGGTGAAATTGAAATTGACGGAAAAAAAAAGAATAGTTGCCCTAATAAGTCACCGGCATGTTATAAGTATTGTTTAGATAATGCCGGGCGGGGATCTTTTAACGCCGTTAAACTATCTAGATTAATTAAAACCAAAAGATATTATTTTGATCCGGCAAAATTCAAACTTGATGTAATTAATGAAATACATCGCAAGTATAAATGGTGGGCTAAAAACAAACCGGATTGGCGGTTGGCGTTTAGATGTGACGGAACTACGGATTTGGGCGTGGGGCGTGATATAGCCCATAGTGTCCCGGATAGCGTCAATTTATATGACTATACAAAAAATTTTAATGTAGTTAAAAAATATATACGGGGCGATTATTCCAAAAACTATCATATTACTTTCAGTTATTCCGGCATAAATAAAAAAGAATGTATTGAAGCGTTAAACATGGGCGTTAATGTAGCGGTGCCATTTATTCACAATATTAAAGCAATGCGGGAGCTACCTACATCATGGTATCCAAAGCATTTTTGGGGCTATCCGGTTATATCCGGGGAAAATTCGGATCTTAGATTTTTAGATCCTAGCCCGTGTATAGTAGCGTTAAAACCAAAGGGCGCATTAACTAGGGATTATTCCGGTTTTGCTATTCGGGGGGACTGGTAAAAATGGATCATATACTTTTAGTTTTTAAAGTACTTGTATTATTTACTGTAGTTTTAATATTAATTCATATGTTATGAAAGTATGCCTTATTGTTGCCTTAATTAGAGATTAGACAATATTTAACAATATTAACCAACTAAAAAAGGAGTTTTAACAATGTTAGCAAAAGACTTAGAAAAAAATGCAATGTACTTAATTAATAACTTTGGCGTTAATTTAAAAGCAAAATTACTGGAAAGCGCCAAACAAGGCAGAGGGTATAAAGAAGCCGTTTTAATGATGGTATACGGGGAAGAAGCCGGTTTTTATGATGAAGCCGGATCAGTTTATGTAAATGATATTATTTCAAAAGTTTATATCACTGGATCCGTTTCCGGTGGTTATAACTGCAAAACTCAAAATAAAAAAGGGGATTGGATCAATGTATAATAATATTACCAAAGTTTATGAGGTGCCGGGATCATATGAGATGCCGGTTTCATTAGAAAATTATGATTACTTTAATAGCGTGGTAGGTACTGCCCCACTTGATGGGGATAGCTCAACATATAACCGGGTTATAGATACTCAAACAAATAAAACGTATAGCGTTGTTTCTTCTACCTATACGCCAATAAACAATGCCTTTTTTTATGGTAGTCTAGAGGGTGCAATTTCTAGCGTTTATAGTGGTGTAGTTGATAAGACACCATTTGTTTATGGCTCCGGCAATCATACCGGCGTAAGATCCGCTATGCGATATAGGTTGACGGATCTAGGGTATGATATAAAACAAGGCACCCGGGACACTACCCACCCTACAAAAATAATTCCGGAATTATGGGCGTATAATTCATATGACGGATCTCAAACGGCTAGGGCTAGTTTTTCATTATTTGATATGGCGTGCGAAAATGGCATGGCGACAAAGCAGTTAATTGATTTCATAAAAGTAAAGCACACAAAAAACGCTAGTCTAGCTATTAACCCGGAGCGGATCCAAAACGGAATTAATTTAGCTAAAAAACAGATTGATGTTATCCAGCAATGGGCTAATGAAAGCATCAATTATGCACAAGCAAAAGAATTGCTTTTGACTCTTAAAGGCATGGTCGACAATAAAACACCGGATAAAATAGAGAATAACAAAAGAGCACCAGCTGATGTTACTCTTGATCATTTACTTGATCACTTTGAATGGGAAAGCCTAAAGCGTGGCGGGTGTACTGTTTGGAGTCTAGTTTCAGCGGTGACTGATTGGAGTACGTTAAGATCTAGCACGTTTTCAAGGGATATAGGCTTTACTAATAAACTACATACGTCCAGCTTGTCCGCCGGAGTTAATAGGCAAGAGCGGGTAGCCAATTGGATCTCTAATCATGTTATGCCTACATATAGCCACTTGGGAGCGGTTGCATAGATATTAAGTTATTCCTCCGGGCGGTGTTTCCTAGTCCTTTACACCGCTAAAACCTAGCCCCGGTTAATGTTTTATTGATGTTATCCGGGGCTATTTTTATGCGCTATTCAATACCAGTTAATAACATATTAAATAATTGATTAAATTATGTTTTATATTGTTTGGGATATGGTGGATTTGTTTGGGGATCTAGCCCGTAAATGGTGTTTAAAATCGTTTTATGGCGTGCTGGTATGTTATACCCTACAAATTAGCTAAAATTAGCTAGAGGGACACTGGAGGGCGTTTAAATGGCATATAATAAAAATATAGCCTATAACATCAATAAAAATTGCGGGAATTGGCGGGTAGTTATTCCGGATATTATCTAGAATGTTATAAAATTGTCATAAAGTATTGATAATAAAAGATATATTTAAAATTCAATTGATGGGCGGGCTAGGGACACTAGGGTACCTATACAAGATACATAACCAGATGCTCTAAATTTTCTAATTTTTTGGATTTGTAAGGTTGGTGTTTTTAGGTACGCCCACAAAAAAACCCCCAAAGAATGGAGGTTGGTGTATTTAATAGGTACTTGATGTATATAAGTAGGGGGTATATAGTATTTCCTTCGTCAATACTTAATATTATTATACAGGTAAAATTCGGTTTTGTCAAGTAAAATCGTACAAATAGGTAAAAATAATTTTTTTTATTTTTTTTTAGGTTTTTTGCATTTTTTACTTGACAAATGGTAAATATATCACTATAATGGGAGTATAGGTTAGAGAGGTATATTCTTCACACTCAATATCCCCCCAATTACATCAACCAAAAAGTCGGGATTCATTGTACATAGTGAGGAAAAGAAATACTTTTCTATCGTTTTCCAAAGAAATATGAATATTATGACACAATTGCAAGGTTTAATCAAGAAGAATCTTACTCAAAAGCAAGAAAACTTCCTAACAGCGTTGTTTTCTAATGGTGGTAATATATCTGAAGCCTTGAAAACAGCAAAGTACAGCCATCACAGCCGAAAGGATGTGTTAGCATCTCTAAAAGAAGAGATTGCAGAGCGTACAAAGGTCATGCTTAGTGGTGCAGCTGTAAAAGCAGCGGATAACATCATTAAAACAATGGATGTTGAGGTAGATGCCGAAATACCGACCAATCGTTTAGAGCTGCGGTATAGAGCAGCAGGAGATGTGTTAGATAGAATAGGTATAACCAAGCGACAACAGATAGATGTTAGCGGTGAAATCAAACATGGTATCGTTTTACTGCCTAGTAAGAAGCCAATGGTCGATGTAACACCTTAACGGAGAATAATGCCCTACAAACCCATTAAATCTATAATGGAAATACATACAATGGATGGGGAAGTTTTGTGGGAAATGTTAAGAAAGTTGCCAGAAGATCTATCGTTAGAAGAAATAAATACATTTTTTAAAAAGTATGAAAAAAGTAAACTTAGATAGGTATAAATGGCTAGACCCAAGTTAAAAGATGGTGAAAAAGGCAACTACAATATAAGTGGTGGCGTTAAAAAGAAACGTCTAGCAGAAAAATCACTCCGAGATGCGGAGAGAGCAGCAAAAACACAAAAAGAGAAGGCTCAGAAAGCATCAGAAAAAGCTAGACAACGTGTTTCTACACGAAAGAAGGCAGTAGAATTACTAAATGAAGGTGGAGTAGCAAGCAACGATTTTATGACTACTCTCCCGGCTTCTGTACAGGAAGCAATCGTTGAAGATCAGCATGAATTAATTTTTTCTCCCAACGAAGGACCGCAAACAGATTTTTTGGCTGCCCCTGAGAAAGAAGTGCTATATGGGGGTGCAGCTGGTGGTGGCAAAAGCTATGCACTTCTGGTAGATCCCTTACGATATGCAGATAATCCCAATCATCGAGCCTTACTATTACGGCGAACTCTTGGTGAATTAGCGGAACTAATAGATCAATCTAAGAAAGTATATCCAAAGGCATTTCCAAAAGCCGTTTTTAAAGAGAGCAAGAATCTCTGGATCTTTCCAAGCGGAGCTACCATTTTATTATCCTATGTAGACAAAGACCAAGATGCTACAAGGTTTCAAGGTCAAGCGTTTACATGGATAGGTGTAGATGAGTTAGGACATTATCCTACACCTTATGTATGGGATTACTTACGATCTAGATTAAGAACTACTGATCCTAAGATTGAAACATACATGAGAGCATCAGCAAATCCCGGTGGTGTTGGTGGTTGGTGGATTAAAAAAATGTTTATTGATCCAATAAAACCAAATACACCCTTTGCAGCAAAAGACATGGAAAGCGGAAATGCGTTGGTATTTCCACCAAATCACCCAAAAGCAGGTAAACCTCTTTTTCATAGAAAGTTTATTCCTGCTAGACTAACAGATAATCCATACCTCATGGCTTCTGGTGAATATGAAGCGATGTTGTTATCTCTACCAGAAGTAGAAAGACGTAGATTACTAGAAGGAGATTGGGATGTTGCAGAAGGGGCTGCGTTTGCTGAGTTTAATAGGGCGACACATATTTGTAAACCCTTTGAACTTCCTAGAGGCTGGCCTCGTTTTCGTGCTGCTGACTATGGGTATAGCTCCCCTTCTTGTGTTTTATGGGGTGCTGTTGATTATGATGGCAGCATTTGGATTTATAGGGAACTCTACGCAAAACGACTTACAGCAGATGCCCTAGCAGATGCTATATATGAATTAGAAGCTAACGATCCTCCAATGTATGCTTCGGTATTAGATAAATCTTGTTGGAATAGAATAGCAGGTGCTCCATCGGTAGCACAGACAATGATAGAAAAAGGTATACGATGGTTGCCTTCTAACTCAGATAGACTAAGTGGAAAACTTGAATTACACAAACGATTACAACTTAATGAAGATAGTGGAGAGGCTAAACTCAAGATATTTGAAAACTGTACAAATATCATTAGGACTTTGCCAGCGATACCGCTATCGAGAACTAATAGTGAAGACGTTGATACAAGATCTGAAGACCATGCTTACGATGCACTAAGATATATGTGTATGTTAAGACAACTCAATAACACCAACTTTAATGTGTGGTCTAATAGGATAAAAGATAGTGCTCCCGAACCAAGAGATATGGTGTTCGGGTATTAACAACAAAGGAGGTGATCTTTTGGGTGCGGTACTAACAATTAATTTTAACAACATAAGGAAACAAGACAATGCCAATGAATAATGTAGATTTAACAAGTGCATCTCCAGCAGGAATACTGAGTGATGCTCCTGATGGAAAACCGGCTCCAGCTAAATTAGAAGCATGGGGAAAAGCTGGTGTTAAAGGTGGAGAAGAAACTTACACTTTTACACAATCAATAGATGCTCCAAAAAGAAAAAATACTCCACTTAAAAATTTCTAGTCTCCATGACATTTCTCGATATAGAATCTAAAAATAAAAAAGACAGCGATACAGCTATAGATGTGCGTTTAGAAGATGAAAGTCTAGGCAGCGGTCTTGTAGGACATATTCGTGCAAGATTTCAAACTGCTGAAGATGGAAGATATTCTGATGAACAGCGATGGCTTAAAGCCTATAAAAACTATCGAGGATTAACCGATCATGCTAATGCTGATAAACTAAGGGCATCTGAAAAATCTAAAGTATTTGTGAAGATAACCAAAGTTAAAGTATTAGCAGCAGTCGGACAGATTAGTGATATACTATTTTCTAATAAAAAATTTCCAATAGTAATCGAATCCACACCTTCTCCCGAAGGTATGCCAGAGTTTGCTCATCTTCAACAACAACAGCAAGGTCCAGAAAGTCCTTTTGGTTTTGCTGGTGATGACATGGAACTATTACCCGGAGCTACAGAAGCTACTGCAAGACAAGAAAATCCAGTTGTAGGTAATCTTGGTCCTGAGTATGAAAGCGATAACATTGTAGCTGGTCCGGGTAAACTTGGAGAACCACAAATAAAACCTGCTGCGTTAGCTGCTGCTAACATGGAAAAAATAATTCAAGATCAATTATTAAATACTGATGCAGTAAAAAAATTACGCAAGGCGTTATTTGAATGTTGTTTATTAGGAACAGGAATAATTAAAGGACCATTTACTAGTGAAAAAACTATACCTAGATGGCAAAATAATGAGATGGGAGAAAGAGAATACTCTCCTATTTATAAAAACAATCCAAACATAGATCATGTTTCATGTTGGAATTTATATCCAGATCCTAATGCTACTAGCATGGATGAAGCAGAATATGTTATACAAAGACATAAATTAAATAGAGATCAATTACGAAAACTTCAAGATGAACCATATTTTAATCATAAAGCAATTGAAGAATTGTTAGAGAATGGACCAAATTATGAAGAAAAATATTTTGAAGCACAGTTACAATCGGATCAAAACGATCCTATTTACTCCGATACTCGCTTTGAGGTCTTGGAGTATTGGGGTACTATGGATTCTAAAATGGCTGAACAAGCAGGTTTGGAAATTTTTGAAGACATGTCTAACATGGATTCGTATTCGGTAAATGCGTGGATTTCAGGAAATAAAATATTACGTCTGGTAGTAAATCCGTTTACACCAGAACGTATGCCATACCATGCGTTTCCATATGAAGTCAACCCATATCAATTATTTGGTGTAGGTGTTGCAGAGAATATGGAAGATGCACAAGTATTAATGAATGGTCACATTCGCATGGCGATAGACAATCTTGCTCTCGCTGGCAATGTGGTTTTTGACGTTGATGAAGCAATGTTGGTTCCCGGACAAAACTATGACATCTATCCGGGTAAAGTATTTAGAAGACAGTCTGGTGTAACAGGAACAGCGATTAACTCAATTAACTTTCCTAACACCGCACCAGCTAATGCACAAATGTATGACAAGGCTAGACAACTAGCTGATGAAGAAACAGGTATACCAAGTATTATGCACGGACAAACCGGAGTAACCGGAACAGGTCGTACTGCATCTGGTTTATCTATGTTGATGAGTTCGTCAACCCTATCAATAAAATCTGTAATTAAAAATATTGACGATTATTTATTGAAGCCGTTAGGTGAGACATATTTTCAATGGAATATGCAGTTTAATGAAAGCAACCCTGAGATTCAAGGGGATCTAGAAATTAAACCAAAAGGTACTTCTGCTGTTATGCAAAAAGAAGTACGCACTCAAAGATTGGTTACACTATTACAAACTGTTGCAAACCCAATGCTTGCACCATTTGTTAAAATACCTAATCTTATTCGTGAGCTTGCCATATCCCAAGATATTGATCCTAATGAACTAGTAAATGACGTAAATGAAGCAGCAATTTTTGCAGATGTATTGAGAGGTTTAAATGAGCAACAACAACCAACCGAGCAAGGGGGCGTTTCACCAACTGGGCCTACTAATGGAGCAGGAGCAAGCATGGATGGCTCTGGAGGAGTACCTGTTGGAGCAAACCCGGCAGATGACTCAGGCGTTGGTGGCGGAAACATCGGTACCGGAAATACACCGCTTGCAGGGGAAGCTGGCTTTACTGGGAACATTGCTGAAGCTGCGGAGTAATTATAGAGATATGAACAGGAAATAACAATGGCAGTCGAATACATAGATAGTCCAAATGCAGGGTTTATAAAACTAGGTGAAGGTGTTGGTTTAGAAACTATCACGCCACAACAAAAAAGAAAAATAAAACGAGGTGATCGTGGTATATTTCCAATAACACCAACTGGTGCTGAGTCGTATGAAGGACCAGATTTTAAAACACAAGAAGCATTTTCAACACCAGCATCAGCTATACCTAATGTATTTGACAGATATAGAACTGTACCCGGAGGAGCAAGAGCAGGTGGCTTTCCCGGAGGATCATTTGAAAATGTTATATCACCGGGTACTGGCAATCAAAATGACGATGCAAATGATGACGATGATGATTTAGAAGAAGAGTTGAGAAGACAAACCCTTGATATAGGTCTTGATTTTGACCCTTCTGGTCGTACCGATCCAAATTCACCTAATTATGATGCACAAGCAGTAGCAGATAGAGATGCACAAGTAGCTTTAAATGAAACATTTATGAATCTTGGAGTTGGGTTTAAAGATCAAGTAAAAATTGGAATTAGAGATCTTGTTCATAGAACAACTGGTGGAAAAGCTGGAAAATCATTACAAGAGAGTTTATTTGAGTCTGAAATATTAGGTGGTGATATTACAAAAGGAATTGAAAAAATTGCTTTTTCAAGTGATGCTAATGCAGGTCTTAATATAGATAAAGATGGAAAAGTAACTATTGGTATAAATAATGCTCTATCACGATTAGGAATAGATGCTACTGGACCTACACCTACTGGCCCAGTAGATATGTCACGAGCATATGGAGTATTCAATCCTTTTGAACAACCCGGTGCTAGAGGTAGTACAGGTGAAAGCACAGATATACCAAAAGTAGGTTTTGGTAATTTAGAATTTAATCCCCTTGATGCACTAACTTCGGGTATTGGAGCTATTGGTGGCGGTGGAGTGAATAGAGGAACAACTCAATTTGATAGACCAGCTTTTTCTC
>Ga0080013_1005395_pt1 | contig 11945 bp, 13 predicted proteins | sample ETNvirenome_6_85_FD_69236 | JGI IMG/M metagenome (GOLD analysis project Ga0080013, IMG submission 69236) | Marine viral communities from the Pacific Ocean - ETNP_6_85 (SPADES assembly) (version 2) | ecosystem: Environmental > Aquatic > Marine > Oceanic | place: Pacific Ocean | collected 2013-06-19 | reverse complement strand
TTAAATAGATTTAATTTAAAAGATGTAGCTCTTCTACTCCCATTAACTAATTTATCATTAAGAAGGTCGTGGTCAAAAAATGAAGTATTAACCATTTTTAATGTATGAGTTGTTCCAGTTCCAGCGGAAAGATTTACACACCCATTATTAACTTTAGTCTGTATATCATCTAAGTTAACATCAAAAATAAATCTAGAGTGTATACTACTCCCAGATGTAAAGCCAGTGACACCTTGACATGTATCACCACTTAAACCAGTATATATACAATTCTTAACCGGTCCCAAACCATAGAAAAGTTCAGTTACTGGATTTTTAGCGGTATTCACCTTATCTCTATATACTAGAGTGTTGTTCTTTGAAAAATATGATTTAAAAATTGACATAATTACCCTTTAGATATAAATATCAATTAATTCTAATATTCTTATTAAGCATTTTTTCTTTTGCTTCTTCTAATTTTTGTGTAAGTTCTTGATTAGTAGTTGTACCATCCGTACAAGTAGGACAAGGAGCTTCCAGGGGATACTTATGAGTATGACTTATCATATATTTTTTCATCACCTCCAAAAGCTCTATTAATTTATCTCCTCTTACCATAGGGCTAGTCTTTTTCTCTACATCCTTTATTAGTTCTACCTGATTCATACCATAGTTATCACCTAATAAAATTCCTCCACCAATATCCGACGAATTATGAGAAAATAAATATATTTTTTCTGCTCCCCCCACAATAAACCCTTGTTGTTCATTTTCGTTGTATGTTTCTTTTTCCTTTATTGACTTTACTTCTTTAGTAGTAACCTCACGTTGGGTGATTTTTTCAGTAAAAGCAAGTCCACCACCTTCAGTAGTTACACCATCTAAACCTATAGCGTTTACATAAGATAATACATTTGCATTTATTTCTTCATATTGTCCTGGTAAAAATTGATACATAGTGGATTCTTGACCCTTAAGAAAACTTCTTAACATCGGACCCGGTCTATAATATAATGGGTGAGGTTGATTTTGCATTTTTTGACCTAAACCCATGTCATCCACTGGATTAAAATTAAAATTATATTGTGCATTAGTCCAAGTCCCGTTAGAAACTATCGATTCTGCAGGTTTTAAAAAGTCAGTCCAGTTAGAAGAATCAAAATTTCTTAATTGTGTATTAATAAATTCTATTTGGTTGGCTTTAGTAGGGTATGGAGCTGATGGTGATTTAAATTCATAAATTAATTCCAAACCGTCTACTTCTGTGTCTCTACTAAAATTACTAGACATATACGGTTTACCAGTTCCTTCCGGTGTAGCTTTGTAAGGCATTTTATAAACAGTAAAACTCATACTGTTTTGCTCTATACCATTACTCCAATTAGGAGGCCATGAACCACCACCACCTACTCCAGGACTATCATTTATGTTTACATCATACTCAATCAAAATAGATAAAGGAGCGTCCTCTTTTTCGGGTTTAATACTTTCCTCCTCCTCAAGTGTTAATGTAGAAGGAAAGGTTGATAATTGGAAAAATGTCATCTTATCATTAAACCCAGGTTGACTAGGTACCTCTAAGTTTGGTTTAAATTTAGAACTTCTTAGAAGTATTTGGGGGTAGGGTTCAATTGATATTTCACTATCCCCACCTCTAGTTTCTGGTTGAGGACCAATTTGAGGTTGAGGCAATTTAGAACTCATCCCTAAAACTATATCAGTGTTAACTCTCCCCTGAATAGCTATATCGTCCGCATTTGGGAAAACACCAACAGAGTCAGCATTATCCATCACACTAGGTTGACCTTTAACTCTGCCCCCCATACTAGTATGTTGCCTTCCACTCCTATATTCTTCTCCACTTAATTTGTCTGGTGTGGATGTTAATGGACCTATATATTCTGCATTTTGTTGATTATTTTCTGGGTCATAATAAAGTATTTTAATAGCTTCATTCTTATTAGGCACTACATTTAGATGTAATGGAAGGAAAGGACTATGGAGATATGGGTCTTTACCTCCTTCCCAGGCTTTATATTTTTTCTTGGCAATATCCTTTACATCTTTTTTTAGTATCTTTTCTACCGCGTCCCCATATAATTTCCCATTTTCAGCATCAACTGTAATATCGTTGACTGCACGTATTCTACCCGCCCCTAAAGGGTCTTTATTGTCAATACATACCCCAAAGTATAAAATGGGCTTAAAGGGTCTAAAACTACTTCTATCATTTGGCATCACCTAATCTTTTTTTCATTTCTTCATTTATTTCATTATAAGTTTTCTCAACATTATCTAAATGATAGGAAAGATTAACAATTAATGACTTAGTCTTATCAAACTCATTCTTAAGTTTAAATAATTTTTCTATTAAATCTTGATTTGGTTTTTCTTTATAATCTTTTAAATCTTTCATTTTATATTTTTAAAAAGCGCCACCAACCCCTGGGCCCGGATTAACAACCATCGCCCCTATAGGTCCTACCGCTACATTAGGGTAAGTCATTACATTAACTTTCATATCTGTATCCATATTATTGTATATAGAATCAATTAATTCAAACTGACCAAGAAGCATTTTATTTGGTGTACCGTCAGGAGCATCTCCTGTTGGTAATCCTAACGCATCTAATTTTTCTATTAAGTTTTGAAATGTTTTTAAGGAACTTCTTCCTGGTCTAGCTTCTGCTCCAAATAATAAAAATTGAGGAGGACTAAACGGTATATCTAATCCTGTAGCATCTAATATCTTTAATAATGTAGAAAAAATTTCTTTACAATTTTTAGCGTTAAGTAATTCGTTTATAAGTGGGAGTAGGTTATTTAATAAACTCATTATTACACTAAAATATTTTTTACCTCTTTCTTTTAACTTACTTTTAATATAAGCTATAATTAATTTTTGAATATACTGTAATACTAATTGAAAAATTATTTGAATTATTTCATTCATAATTTCTCTAAAAATTCTTATAACAACTCTTTTAAATATTTTAATAAATTCTGCGGGGTTTGAAGCTAATAACGCATTTTGATTTAACATTTTTGCTATAGTAACTATTGGAAGAATAGTTTTACTTGACATTATAGAAATCATAAAAATTTGCGGAAAACTTTTTATCATTTCTTCTAAAAACGCTATATTCCAACTCCAATCCTTCTCCTTCAACCAAGGAGTGTTTTTAACTACACTTGCTTGTACACCATTCTGTAATAATAAATCAAACTGTTTATAACCAGTACCACCATCCACTAGACTTGCAACTATCTCATCACATCCAGCTTCAAAAAATTCCATATCTAATGGTATTTCTACATTATCACAACTTTCTAATTTAATTACACCTTTTAATTTTCTCTCAGTTTCTTTATATAGTTCTTCATTTTGAGGTATACTAAACTCGAAGAAGGAGTCGTCATCAAATAATTCGGATAAATGAGAAATAGAATCTGTACTAATTTCATCTAATGTTCCTCCATCACATTGAGCCATTAAATTATTAAAAAATCCTATCATTTTATTAAAACCTAATATATCTGCAAAATTGTGTTTACCACCACCAAAGGATATGCCCCCAGAAAGAATTTCTATCATCGCACCTAATAGGTTATTAAGATGCAAAATTTCCATATTATCGAAATAGTCTTTTAACCATTCAATTATAGTAAATTTAGCAAAAGCCCCTGGTACGGAAGGGTTAGAATCGTTATAAAGAGTAGAGTTAACTACTGGGTCTTTATAAGCTGGACTAATTACAAATTTTTCAAAACCTGGTGTAGCATCAAAACCAATAAAGAATAAAATTAACCCACTTTTACCATAGACGGGGTATTGGTTTGTAACTGGATTAAGGTCATAAGATGGGAAGTTACCCGTATCGTTATTTATTATTTCCCATAAAAACCTATTCATTGGGAACGGGTACTGGGTAGGGGGAGCCATTTGATAAGCACCATCATTAAAAGGTTGTGGTTCATATGTAAATTTACCAACACCATCATCGGGTATATATAATAGCTGTTTAAATAAGTCAATTTGAGGGACCTCTATCACAATATCCCCATTTAACCCATCTCCAACTACAGGTATATTCATTGATAAGTCACAATTAAAAGCTTTTACTATTTCTTCAAAAACAATTTCTTTGGTTTTTGGTAATACTTTACCCACCGCTTGTTTTACAATAGAACTTAAAAGGGCTCCATATTGATTTTCATTGGTATAATTAAGGTACTTCTCTTTTACTCTTTTAACTTGGGACTTCCATTCTGAGGTACTACCTGATTTGGCTTTTTTCTTTGTTTTCTGAAAATTATCTTCCTCTGCTTTATTGGCTTTTTGTTTTTTCTTTTTTTTAGATTTGATTTGTTTAACTAACAATAATAAAAAAGCGATAGGGTTATCCGCGCCCCATTTAATATTATCATAAGATTGTTTCCACTGCTCTAGATTGTCTCTTCGTTCTTTTTTTTGTTCGTCAATATCTAGAAGAGCTTGAAGACCTTTAAGCTTATCTAGTATGCCTTTTTTATCCTCTTGAACATCTATACCACTCATTACTTTTTATTTGTACCATCTTTATTATCGTCTACACCAACCTTATCCAATAACTTAGTTATCGATTCTCTAACGTCTATACTTAATCCTTCAGTTTCGTCACTAGTAGTTAATGTTTTTTGCATTAAAGCTGTTTGTACCTTAGATAACTGTATCTTTTTTTCTATAGAAGAATCAATTATCTTTTGTTGTTCTTTTATTACTGGTCCTAATAATTGTAAATCAGCAGCTTCGTGCATAAACCCTAACATTTTATTTTGAATACGAATTGCGGTATTACGTTGTTCTACACATTCATTATAAATCTCTTGTAATAAAGATAAAACACTTTCATTACTTAAATTTATTTGTTTTTTCTTAGGTCTTGGCATATTAATAAATATTTTGTTTATAAGTTTCGAAAGATAGGGGCGATAGTATAATAAATAGCCTTATATCTCTTAAGACTCATACGAATTTCTTTAGTGGTGAGACCAGTCATTTCTCGTAATTCGTAAAGAATAATATTCTTATTAAATTTATTACCCTTACCAGCTACAAAGATTTCTTCAAAATTCTCAAATACCTCAATCAATGACAAACCTACTTTTTTTTCATTTTCAGTAATTTTATTTTCCTCCATAAAAGTTTTTATTTCGGACACCAATTTTTTAATTAATGCACTAACATCAAATTCATCATTAAACATTTCATAGGAATTTCTTTCTTCGTCATTCTCTAAAGAGGAAGAAATATCTTCGTAACTTATTTTACGGTTACGTTCTTTGGTGTCTTTCATTATAGACCCCATCAGATAATTTTTACAAATAGTACCAAAATAAGAATAGGCTTTTTTACCTTTCTCTGGTTTAAATTTGTCACATTTAGTTATTAAAAATGATAAAGTATCGGTATGGATGCTTTCATAGTCCATCCCACTACGATACAACTTGTAACGTCGAATGATACTTTCAACCATTTTATGGAGTGGGTGCCTTAAATATTCGTTATAAATCTTGTTCTTTTGGTCGTAAGTTGTAGCAGTTAAAAAACTTCGTACAGCTTCTTCTTCTCTAGCACCAAAATACGGTTTTGATTTTGGTTTTCTAGGCATTAATTTTATTCTACTTCAAATGTTATTTCTCTATCTTCTGTAAAGAAGTATTCTTTTTTAGCTAAATCAACCCAAAATTTAGCTTCCTCTGCTGGTAATTTTTGTTTTGGGTGATTCTTATAGTTCCAGAATAATGACCATTCTCTCATATTCATATGTCTATAACCAATTTTAGGTACAGTCATTACTGATAAGTCATTATATGTAGCTCTTAAGAAAAATTCATATGAAAAAGTTAACTTCATTGAAGGTTTTAATCCTCCGATATCTAAGAAATTTTCTGTATTTATTAGAGCTCCTGATAATTGATAATTTTGATATCTAAGAAGGGTTGGGTTATCTAACATCCCTAATTTTTCACTAAAACTAACAGCCCATAATGATTCATTAGTAAATCCTATAAAATTGTTAGTATGGTCTACATCGACAACTATTGGTAAAAATACAGCAACATCTTTATGATGCTCCATATATTTTTTAACATTCTTTAACCATATTTTAGAATATTCGTCATCAAATTCTAAAATAGAAAACCATTTAGTGGTTACATTTTCTACAGCATAATTTACTTGAGCACAAAAGTCTTCCCCAGTTGAGTTCTCCAATAATTCAATATCTAAACCTTCTGGTTGTTCCCAATTTTTTAACCAAGTAGTTATCCCTTCACAGTCACAATGTACTATAATAACTTTTTCTGGTTTAATAGCTTGTTCTTCTATACTTTTAATAGCTTTTGGAAATAATTCGGGAAAATCTCCGGTAGCGTTATTAACTGGTACAATTATTGTTATGTCATTTTTCATAGTATTTTTAATTTTGTGGTTCTGTTTCTAATAGTTTATTTTCTGCTTGCCTTAAAGCCGATAGTTTTTCCTGGTTTAATTTTTCTACATAATCACATAAAATATTCTCAACATCTAGTTTTCGATACTCTGATACCGTGTTATTTGTATGTTCATATAACTCTTCAGGTACTTCGTCCTCTAACCAATTTTTTATAAAGGCACCTATAATATCTACTATTTTATTTGTTTCATATGTCCAAATACCGTTGTGTTCATTTAACCAATCAGGCTTTAGATTCGGTAATTTACCTATTACCGGATTACCTACCATCATAGATTCTAATGGAAAAGTACCAAATCCGGAAATATCATCAATCCATACTGACACACATGTTTCTTGTAATGCCTCTGCAAACTTTTTACGAGGTAAGTTTCTCATGTCTTTAAAAGCTATCCATCTAAATTGTGGGTATTTTACGTAAAATGTTTTTATAACCTTAGCTGTATCTCTAGCTTCTCTAGTGTGTATAGCAATTACAGGTGGTTTAGGCGCATCCATCTTCTCAAAATACTCTGGAAAATGAAAAGGTATAACCTCTACATTTATAGAAGGCATTACACTCAGTATGTATGCTTTTTGTGATTCTGATGTAGTGATACATCTGTTTATACCATAATGTGACCATGTCACACCCGGTTGTAAAGTTTCAAAGATATAGTCGTAAGATTGACAAAATATAATTTTTTCACATGGGAAAGTTTTAATTTGGTCCAATACACTACCATAAAGTTCTGGTATAAATACTGTATCTGACGCACTTACTTGAATTTCGTTCTTAGCTATACATTTATGGGATAACCCTTTATACTCCTCACCTAACCAATCAGGTTCAGTATAATCTTCTTCTTGATGCATGATATGAGCCACATAACCTTTTTGGTTTAACATTCTCACTAATTCGTAATTCATAGCCACTGATGCTTTTTGAACCCCCTTAGTGTTGATGGTGAGGAAATAGAATTCCCCCTTATTGTTTTCGATTTTAGTTAGTGCCTCTTGTAGTTGTGTAATATTCTCCATTATTTACATTTTTTTAATATATTATATTCGATTAAAGTGTTTAAAGAAACTTTAAAAGCAGTAGAAGTATTTTTCAAGCCTAAAACACCAATTTCTTCATCAGGTTGTTCTACTGTTGATAAAAGAACATCTATTAACAATTTGAAAAATTCAAACTTAGGTAAATTAATATCCACCCTTTCTTCTCCTTCTTTGTCTATACGTGTTACTTCGAATTGTTTTATAAATTCGTCAACATCTAAATAAATATATTCCTTAGCTATTGTTAGCTGCAAGTCTCTTAGAGTCGCTTTTGACATTTAATATTTTGTTTAATTTATTTAAAGTATTATTTGTAGACTCCTCTAAAGACGAATCATACCCCAATACTTTTAAGTTATATTTTTTTGATTTTGAAATTATATCTTTATCATTAGTAATAATATAATCAAATTCTTTTAATAAGTTATTTAAGTTGTGTGTTGTATAAAATTTTATATTCTTACACAAAGAACCGTATTTAGCTAAAAACCATAGTGTCGCTGGTACACCCTTACCCAATTCATCAGATACTAAGAAAAATTCCATATCTTTCTCTAAGACCAAATTATTTAACTGGTTAAAAATATTATTTTCCAGTTCCTTAGCGTGACCAAAAATTTCCATAGCCGCATCTACATATAAAAAGTTGTAAACTTCAGTTTGTGAACTAAATCCTAATTTTTCTTGTAAACTATCTCCAGTATGTATGTCTTCTATAGTAGTATCGTTATATTTTTCGAACACATACTTTACCCGTGAATTGATATCTCTTAATATCCCATTAATGCTTATTGCTATCTTCATATGTTAAAACTAATATACTTTTTAAGTTTGTAAAGAATCAAAAACCCTTTCAATTTTAGCTATTAAAGGATTTCTCACCACATCCGACTTATTAAATTGTACACACCCAATCTCTTCTATATTACTAAAATGGTCCATTAAAAAGGTTAAACCGTTTCCACCCTTGGAGTCCTGTTGTCTTTCATCACCCAAGAATATCATTTTAGAATCTCTACCTAATCTAGTCATTATGGTTCTCATATTTTCTTGTGAAATATTTTGTGCTTCATCTACAATTATTATTGACCTATCTAAATTAATACCCCTCATATATGCGATAGGCATTTCTTCTATAGTTTTTAATTCTCTTAATCTAGACGTTATAGACTGACCTACCAGCTTTTCAAAGTTATGTACAAAAGAAAACATAAAAGGTTCCATTTTTTCACGTAAATTTCCTTTTAAAAAACCAATTTCTTCATTTTTCAGTGTTGTTACAGATTTTACAATTACAATCTTTTTATATTTAGTATATCTTTTGATTAGTTTTAATGCTTCCGCACATGCCAAATAAGTTTTACCCGTTCCTGCGGGGCCCGAACATATAGTGACCTCATTTTCTTTTATTGAATTTACTAAAGCTTTTTGGTTCTCGGTTTTACACTTAACCTTTATTGTCATAGTATCAGTCATACGAGTTTCCTCAGTATTATTCTGATAAATCCATTGTTCCACTTCCATTTTCTCTTCCTTACTTAATCTATTACTTCTTCTTCCCATATTATTTATTTTCTACAATTATTATAATTTTTATTAAACCATTCTATAGTTTCTTTTAACCCCTCTTCTATGGGCGTAAATTTAAAATCTGGCAAATAAGATAATAATTTACTATTATCACTAGGTTTTCTAAATTGACCATCAGGTTTATCGTCTTGCCATATTACATTTCCTCTAAAATCCATATATTTTACTATTAATTCCACCACTTTGTTAATTGATACTTCTTCGGAATTAGAAATAATTAAAGGTTCTTCCTCATCGTAGTTTTCCAAAACCCATTCGGTTAATACACCAACATCCTTAGAATATATAAACTCTCTTAAAGGTTTTCCAGAACCCCATACTTTAAAATCATCTCCATTTTTTTTAGCTAGATAACATTTATGTATTAAAGAAGGAATAACATGTCCATTTTCTAAATTAAAATTGTCTTTTGGCCCATATATGTTTGTTGGGATGACAGATACATAATTTAATCCATATTGTTCTCTATAAGCTCTTAATTGTACATCTGCCATTCTTTTAGCATACGCGTAAGGATAATTTGAAAAATGTGGTTCACCTAAATGTATTTTTTTTTCCGTTAAAGGATAGTCTACTTCAGCGGGGAAAACACATGTAGAAAGAAAAGAAACTAATTTTTTTACACCATGTTTTCTACAACATTCTATAACATTAGTATTAATCATAATATTATCATAAAAAAATTCTCCTTTATAATTCATATTCCCCCCTAGACCACCTACTTTACCCGCACAATGAATAACATTAAGGGGTTTAATCTTAAAAAATAAATCATCACATATTTTGGAATCTCGTAAATCAAATTCACTCCCGAGTCTTATATCGCACTCAATAGAAGACCCAACTAAACCCTTACCCCCGGTAACCATTAGTTTGGGTCGTCTCACATGAACTTCACCTACATCTATTATTTCCATCTTACCTCTTATATTTTTTTAAAGAATCTTCTATCATTTCATCTAACATCGTTTCAAAGGTGTACTTATGTTTCCAGCCTAATTCTTTTTGTGCTTTAGAACAATCTCCTTTTAAATGCTTTAGTTCTTCAGGGCGTAGAAATTTCTTATCTATAGTTACATAATCTTTCCAATTCAATTCTAATTTACCAAAAACATATTCCACCAAATCTTTAACGCTGTGGGATATACCTGTAGCACAGACATAATCATCTGGTGTGTCTTCTTGTAACATTAACCACATCGCGTACACATAATCTTTCGCGTGCCCCCAATCCCTACTTGCGTCCAAATTCCCAAGTTTTAGTTGTGTAGATAAACCTAATTTTATTTTTACGGCCTCTTTAACTACTTTACTAGTTACAAAATTAGCACCTCTTCTTGGCGATTCATGATTAAATAAAATACCGTTTGATATAAACATCTTATAAGCATTTCTATAGTTTCTTGTAATATTATAAGAAAAAACTTTTGCACAACCATAAGGTGAAACCGGATTCATAGGCGTGGCCTCTCTTTGATATCCATCCTCATCTATATTATTACCGAACATTTCAGATGAACTAGCTTGGTATATTTTTATTTCAGGATTTGTTAACCTAACTGATTCTAGTAGATTTAATGTGCCAATTCCTGTAACTTGAGAAGTATAGATAGGTTGGTCAAAACTAATTCTAACATGAGATTGGGCAGCTAAGTTATAAATTTCATCTGGTTGTGATTTTTGTATAACACTAATTAATGAAGGTATGTCTGTCATATCTCCATATACTAAATTTAATTTTTCATATATAGTATCTGGTATTCTTGCGGTCTGATTCTCTGCGACTGAGTTTCTTTTAAGAATTCCCCATACCTCATATCCTTTATCTAATAATAGTTCTGCTAAATAAGAACCATCCTGTCCATTTATACCTGTAATAAGTGCTGTCTTCATTTCTTTATTTTTTCAAAAATATATTTTATAGCTTCATGTGAGTCAGAAGGAACATCCTTAAACCACCCGTAACCATTATGTTCTTTATCTAATTTAAAATTTTCCCCGTCAGTCTCTAAAATAAAACATATATTAACCGTGTGTGTTGGTATATCATCTACACCAGTTGGGAATATTGTTTCAGTAATATCGAATAATTCTTTAACCCTACAAACTAAACCAGTTTCCTCTTTAACTTTTCTAAGTATTGCCTCCTCCAAAGGTTCAGATTTTAAAACTCTCCCACCAGGAAACCACCATTTATTTTTTTCTGGTTCATTATCTCTTAATAATAATAGTGCCTTCCCATCTTTAATTATAATCCCGTCCACACATAAAATAGGCATGTGTTCTAGTATTTGATGATATAATGTATTTGGTATAAAATTAGTATTATCCATTATACTATTGAATTCATTATCTCACATACTTTTTTTATTTCCTCACCATTCATCTGATGGTTATTAGGGAGATATAAACCACATTCGTCTATATTATCTACGTTTGGTAGGTTGACCACACCAAACTTGTCATACCAATAAGGTTGTTTACCTAAGGAACCCGCTAATAACGGCCTATTTTCTATATTATTTTTATTTAATAATTTAACCAGCTGATTTCTTTTAGGGTGGATAATAGGGAAAGCGAAATTAGAGACATAAGAATTATCTCTTATTTCTGGTTTCCAAAAAGAATCGTCTAATAACTCATAATACCTATTAAAATTCTCGTTTCTTTGTTTAACTATAGATGGTAACTTTTTTAATTGGTTAATACCTAAAAAGGCTTGTAAATCTGTAGACCTTAAATTAAAACCAGTATGATAAAAAGTGTATAAAGCATTAAATTCATCTATATTATATTTTTTTCTTAACCCTTCTCTTACATTTTGGTCCATATCCC
>Ga0080013_1005394_pt1 | contig 11947 bp, 20 predicted proteins | sample ETNvirenome_6_85_FD_69236 | JGI IMG/M metagenome (GOLD analysis project Ga0080013, IMG submission 69236) | Marine viral communities from the Pacific Ocean - ETNP_6_85 (SPADES assembly) (version 2) | ecosystem: Environmental > Aquatic > Marine > Oceanic | place: Pacific Ocean | collected 2013-06-19 | reverse complement strand
CTCTGATTTGTAAAATGATAACCGTCTATGTTGTGATAGTATTTACCATTATATTCTCTTGAATAAACATTACAAAGAATTGATACTGTCATTCCAACTTCTAACATATTCATTTTCTGCACTTTATCTCCAAAAGCACTTACTGCAATTAAGTTGTTAAACTCTCCACCTGTGTCAATTACAATTGATTGCTTTTGCCATTCCTTTCCTGCTTTGCTTGTTCCTGTTTCAAGATCAAGCTTCATTTTTACCTTACCTTTTACTTCCATTTTATTTATTTATTTTGATTATTACTCTTTTTAAAATCTTCTGATTCGTCTTCAGAGAAAACTCCTAACTCATAGAATCCTGTGAGCTTTAGGACTGCTCTTGACATAGCTCTTTTCTCTGCCATCTCAATTACATAATGCGAGTTGGTATTCCCATCCTTATATGTTTCGCCTTTTAAAGCCGAGCCAAATGTTTCAATCCAAATTTCTGAATTATCTGCTTTACATTTAACAACTGCAAAATTAGGCTCACATTTTATTACTTCATAGGTTAATCCTATGTTTTCTATGGCAGCAATCTTTTCTATTCCTGACCTTGTTATGATTAAAAAATGCTGATGCTTAAAAACATCTTCTTTCTCTAATCCGTAATGGTGGTACTTTTCTTTAATTTTTTCTGTTTTCATATTTTCTTTTTTTTGTTAAAAATAATAAATTTATTTTGATTTAATATATTTAGTTAATTGTTCTTTAATATATTTTAAATGTTCTATGTCTATCCACTCTAAAAAGTTATAAGAGTCAAAACAGATTTGAAAGTCTTTTCCATATTCATCTGTTCCTCTTAAATATACTTCGTTTTCGTGAGCTTGAAAAGTATTAATATCATTCATTCTTTTGTGTATCATATCTTCAAAAACATCTGAATATCCACTATCATTTGTCCAATCTTCTTTGGGTTCTAGCTCAGGTATTTTCATTAGTTGTTCTTCTATAATCTTACTCTTTTCTTCTAATTCTTTTCTTGTTGGTTCTTCTAAAGGTATTGGTGTCATATTAAATTTATTATTATTGGTTGATTATTATTTGTTTTATAGTGTTTTTTCCACGTAGGCTTTAGATCTAAAACCCAACTGTCTTGCTGTTGCCATCCATAAATCTTTAACATTTCACAAAACTTATGATAACATTGTAGTTCTGTTCCTATAACAATTACTGAACGTCTATTGTATTTTAGGTCATTATTTTTATGTCCACAAAAGCTAGGTAATTTTATTGGTGTAAATTGAGGTTTCAATGCCCATTTTTCTGCTATCACTTCAGAATTGTCTAAGTGTCTATTCAGAAACTTTGAAAGGTGTGGTTTATTGTAGTCCACGTAAGTAGAGTATTCTTCGTATTCTGCGTCTAGTATTGTCATCTTAGCAGTATGTTTGAATGTAGATTAATATGGCTAAAGCTGATGCTCCTATTAAACACAAATGGGCTAATATGTTTAATCTAATATCTTTTCTTTTAGCTTTCTCCTGACTTAGATTATAAACATCATATCTATAATCACCATCTTTGTAAAGATAGTTTATCTTAAAGAATGTTTCTTTTTCTTTTTCATTTAGGAAGTATGTAGCTTTTGTGTTCCTATTCACAATTTTAAAGTTTTCCATTTTCTTGATTCTTTTAATTATTTATAGGACAAAGATATAAAAATAAATTGATATTAACAGAATTATTACCAAAGTTATTAACAATTCAGGTGTTAATAATGTTTTGACTAGATAAGCAACTTTAAGTGCTGTCTAGTATATTACCATTAAAAAGATGTGAAAGTGCCTTAGAGCGTAAAGGGGTGTACCTATAAAGGCATTAAAAGGTTGATAGGAAGCTCTCCGTTATTTAAGACTACTGAACAGCCGATTGATTGCTTCTTAAAATTCTTGGCGTAAGCAGCTGCATAAGTTGTGCTATCCACACCACAACCGACTTGCATTCCAAATACTCTATATCGTTTTCCACAAAACCATTGCACATAAGCAGAAGTGTGAGTATGACCACAAACGCTAGACATCATATTGTTTTTAGCTTTAGTTGCTGCCTGTCCTCCTTCTCCGTGTTCGTAAAGGACATTGTCATAAGTAATACTCTCAACCCAATTCCAATTAGGAGTTCCTAAAACTTCATTGTAAGACCTTATCCAAGCGGCAGGAATACCACCTGTCATAGCTTTACGACTAGCCATTCTATCGTGATTCCCAATACAAACATCAGCTTCAGGGAAGGTTTCATACCATTTAGCAACTTTTTCTATTGTCTTTTCAAGCTCCAAACCTGCTGACATTCCATCAGGATCAGGTTCGTGATAAGAAAATGCGTGATTATCCAAAATATCTCCAATGAAGATAACTTGGTTACAATTAAAAGTTTCGTATTGATTTATACACCAATCAAGATAACCGTCTAAACAAAAAGGTTCGTGCAAGTCGCCTATAACTAAGACATTCCTAGTTTCTTGTTCTCGCAATTTTTGTAAAGCGATTATCTCGTGAGGTTTAAGTCTGTACCTATTATTTACTTTCTTTTCCAAAGTCTGCAAATGATTGTCCACCAAGCATTGCGAGTAGACTCCACCAAATCTTTGAAACAGCATCTTCGTCAGCTCCTAAAAAAGTTGCAATTATAGGAATAACAATAGATGAAATCCCTAACCATACCTTCTTAGAAGTAAGAAGTTTTGTGATAATGTAATTTTTCATTTTATTTATTTTTGATTATTAAATTAATATTTTCTCCGCCTAAATTAAGTATTTCTTTGATTACTAAGTCCATAGCCAATCTTGAATTATTAACACGGTCTTGTTCACGACTCTGTCCTACTAACACACAACCCCTAGAATCCGCTGTTGTATTTCCGATATGCACGAGAATCCAATCCCTATCAGGAACATCTTGCACTAACAGGTGCAAATAATCTCTTGTTGCTGATTCTCTTGCAGTTCTTAATCTTACTTTATACTCCCCCGCAGGAATACAAGATATACTTCTTTCATTGTTTACATAAGGTAATTCTAATGTATCACAAAAAGACTCTCCATTTATAAAGAGTTTTCCTAATGTACTTTTTTCAGAGAATGTATCTCTTATTATAAGTAAATTGATTTTACTCAAAATAGGTTTTATAGATTCTAACACCCCTAACTTCTTTAACAAATTCATTACGAACTTTAGTAGTGTTTTCATCTTTTTTTTGATACTTAGGATTATTGCTATTTAGCTTTCTTTTTTTCATATATAAAAAATTTATAAACCGTGAATGATATAGCTAGAATCAAGGAAACAAACGTAAGTAGTTCGTTACATTGAGTTAAATTTAAAGCAATTGCTGAACTATTTGCGATTCCTACTTGTATTGTGTCTTTTATTTCTGTCATTTGTTTTTTCTTTAGGACTTTTATCCAAGTAGGATTTAAGTTTAGTTATGTTTATTACTTTAGGTTTGTAGTGCTTTTTCATTATTAATCCAAAAAGTTTTGTAATGTTATTTTATTTCCTTGCTCTCTTGGTTTTTCTAAGTTCATATTAGAGTAGAAAGAATCCTTGTCAGGACGGACATCTGCACCACTTGAAGTTGTATATTCAGGGAATGAAGAATTGTTATTACACAGGTAATCCACAAGGCGTTCTGTGTAATACTCTGCTGTGTTTCTCACCTCCTCTCGCAAAAGTGAAGCTTCACTTTCACTTAAAGCAGTACCCGTTTCTGATGTCTTGGAATAAATATTCCCGTTTTGGACTTTAAATCGTAGCCACGGAATACACTCAAAAAATGCCCATTGCACCAACATATCTCCAATGTAATCATCTACTAAAGTTTTATAAGCTCCTGTTAAAGTTCCTGCTGTTATTTCTGCTTCAAGCTTAGCATATAAGTCCGTGCCAAGTTTTGTTTCAACATAGATTTTCTGTGCGACTCTTATATACGGTAATAAGAAGTCCACGTCCACATTGCCATTTATGGCTGTCGAATCTTTTAATTTATCTTCTGATATAAATAATACGTATGCCATAATTCTTTAATTTAAAAAGCCTTGATTTGTCATTGTCTTAGGCGCTCTTGCAACTAAGCTATCATTTTTTTCTATTGTAAATCCTTCCTTTCTTGCTTTTGCTACTGTTATAATTTCATTTGTTGTGATGTTGTCAGGATATACTACAAAGCCTTCATCAGAAGCAGGTGCTTGCCAAATCTGCCGTTTCCAATAATGGTGGCAGTTGCCACCGCCCTTCCATAGCCATATACTATAAGTAGCAGCTCCTCTTGGCCCCCATCCTTTATTTACAGGCTTAGAGCCCATATTGATAATATCTTGCTTTCTATACACCTTTTTAGCTTTCATCATTAACTTGCAAAATTCTCTAGTTTCACCTTTTTGACTTAAAGAATTGTTTTTAGTATAAACATATCTCACTTTAAAAAAAGCATTACCTTTTTTATTTAAACCATCTTGCTTATCTCTAGTATTAGGATTTGCTCTACCTGTTGAAGCTAACTCTAATTTTTCACCTGCTATTTCATTTAACTCTTTTTCATAATCAAAATCTTGGTGTTCTTCATCAACAATTTCTTCATCAATCATTTCCCAATCTTCAGGAATATCCTCCCCAAATTCTTCTATAAAAGATTCTAGTTCTGTTTTTTCTGAACTAAGCATTTCTTTTTCTTCTACAACCACTTCTTCTGTTAGTTCAGGTAATCCCATTTCCTTTCTGATTTCTTGAACCGTCATTACCTCCTTCATATCTTCAACACTAAACATAGTTGTAATAGGTTTGCTCTGAACAAACTCTAAAGGTAAATTAATACCATTTACTATTAAGATTTTACTTAATGTCTTTAAGATATTTGTTTGGAACGGCTTTACAACTGTGTTAATATATATTTCAAAAGCTGAATTAAGTTCTTCTGCATTTGATCCAAACCCATTCTCTGAGTTAATTCCAACAAGCATAGGGCTTGTGCATCTATGCCCTGTCAGGATGTTTTGCATCAGGAGTTCTTGGAGTGCCAAATATTGTTTATCGGCATTTGATACTGCGATAGGAGTTATCTCAGGAGTATTATCTCTACTGTCTGAGAACGTTAATACAAATTTCCCACTAGCTTTAGCTCCTGTAAATTTCTCCTCAATACTTCTTTCTACTTGTAGTCTTTCTTCACGAGTCGGTACTCCATTCGAAAAATTTATAAAGTAGCTCCCGCTGAAGCCATTTTGTATGTTCGCCAAATGGAACTCAGCAACCCTCTGATCCACTAAAGCCCAATTGTTAGCCGCTAGATAGTCAGGCGTATGGTAAACGTCCATATTAGGACTGTAAGAACCTGTATATAATAACTGACTTGGAGTGCTTCTATCATTCACATTAAAAGCAGCAACAGGTTGTGGTTCGTTTTCTCGTATATTAGACCAATCAGCACTTACAAAGTATGTGTCTATTTTTCCTAGTTCATTTGGTCTGCCCGCTCTTACTCGTTCAACAGGAACGTGATAAATTTCCGAAATAGTCTGTCTATCCTGTGACCATATAATATTAAGTGCGTAACCTCCCTGAAGTTTGAAGTCAAAAGCTACCTTTGTTATTACCTCGTGTAATGTTTCATTCCCATTTGCATTTGCTAAGAACTTTTTAAGACCTACATAAGCTTCTAAATTATCATCCTCTAAAGCTATAATGTCGCTCCCTGCAATCATCTCTGAGGTGGCATTTATAATGGCTGCGTGGGTGCTAGAATTGTAGTAAAGGTCAATTAGAAACTGAGGGTATAGGTTGCGCCAATCCGCTGTGCCATATTCCACATAATCCCTACCACGTACCTCTTGAATTATAGGTGATGTTTCGGTTTCTAAATTGATTGATAAAATATTTTCCATATTATAAGTTTGAAAGTCTATTATTTACATTAGCGACTAATGCTGCACTATAACTACTGTATATTTGTACTTCTGATATTGTTCCTGCATAAGGGTTTGTATCTGTTGCTCTAACTCCTAAAGCGTCAATATCAGATGTTCCTGATAATGTAGGTGTCGTACTTTGTACTACCCCATTCTGCCACAGCCTCACGACATTAGAACCATCTCTAGTTACCACTAAATAATCATCACCCCAAGTGCCACTATCTAAAGTAATATTAATTGTAGTTCCGTCAATCTTAATTCTCATTTGACTTGTAGTAGTAAATTTAAAGAACTCATTAGTAGTTGTATTATCGCCAATTACTACATTGTTAAATGCACTTGGGTTACATTTAAAACCAACAGTAAATTGACCACTTAATGATATTTGGGATGCAGTTTGTAAATTTTGAGGATATGTAGTTGGATCAAATGTTAATACCCCTGCTGAATATGCAGGTTGTTCATTTGCAGTTGCTTGAACCATATCAATACCATTACTAGAACTATCTGCCCACTCAGAAACATCAGAACCATTTAAAGTAATTCCTTCTCCCTTTTGATACCACGCCTCAAGACTTGCTTCGTCATCAGGCGACCAAGCCCCTAAGGGTCTAGTTGAATTTATACTTAATCCTAATCTTTGTGCTAACATTAGATAATATCTTCATAGTAACATAAAGCAACCCCACTCGTAAGAGTTATCGCTGTCACGTTAAGAAAAATAGTCACCCCCGCAGGTATTGTCGTTTGTAAGTTAGCTATTGCTGAACCTGTTGCTGTTGTCGCATTTCCTGCTGCTATTGAAGCTATTACACTCTCAACAGGGAAGTGAACCGCATAGTAATTCTTAGAAGTCATAGCAGTAGTTGCTATTACATCACATCTATTTTTCCCTAGTGTTTCTCTTAATAATTGATTGTCATTGTCTATTTGTGGCATAATTTTAAATTTTTATTTTTTATTTCTATTGTCCGTACCATATGTAATTCGTTGATGACGGTTCAGGATATTGTGTATATTGTACTTGTTCTGATCCTGATCGTTCTTCTACAAATAACTTTCCTACTTCTACACATCCTTTTACTGTTCCATAAACACCTGATTGATCACTAGCAACCCCATCTTCTTTTACAGGGACTTTTCCGTCCTCTATTTCAGGAGTTCCATTAAAACTTACTTCCCAAGCTGAATACTTCCAATACCCACAAGGTAAAAAGTTTATAGAACCCGTAACTACATTCTCAACTGTATTATGTAATAATGTCATATTTGTATATCTAGGATGTATAGTTTCGGTTACACCATAAGCATATTTTACACCCTTATCCATATCATTAGTAAACTTCAATAAGTGTTTAATCTGACTTGAAGGAACAGAGGTATCTATCCTAACATCTTCAGTTGTTATGTTGAAGTTATATAATCCTGAGTAAGCTAATTGTATCATCCTAATATATAATAGAAAAGAATCTTATTTATTTGTTTATTAATTGAATTAACTCCTTCGGCAAACATCTATTATCTCATTAAAATTATAAGCTTCAGCCTCCTCAATAGGGAGCATCATAGGCATAGGCTTTTTTTCTTCTCCTGTTAAAATCCATTCGTAACCATTGTGCGCTGACCAATTATCCCCTGATGTACCTGAGCCTGAATTTAATCTAAGCCCATTCGTTTCACCTAATAAAACTACTTTATTATATCCTGCTAAAGGTCCTGTTGTGTGTAGTTGATTTAATTCTACAAACGCCATTAATTTAGCTTCTCCTAGTTCTTTTAATAGTGTTTGAGTACATCTATCTAGCTTATCCAAATTAATTGTAAGTCCCTGTGAATAATATACAGCCTTTGTAGGAGAATTGACATCTGCATTTATTACTTCAACTACACTACCCCCCCTTCTTGGTAAATGAAATTGATATATATCACTATATTTTGCGACAAATGGTTCATCTATTGTAAATGCAGCTACTAACCTATCAACTACTGTAAGAACACTCACATCTTCAAAATTAACTAGATAAACAGTCTTTACACCTCCTAAACTCCTAGAGCAGTCAATTCCACGTCCCTTCGATAATGCAGCACAGCCCATAATAATTCCTTTAGTATATAATAGAAAAAAGTCTTGTTTATTTTTTTAGTTAAAAAGAAAAAGGTGAACCGAAGCTCACCCTAATCAAGAAAATATGATAAAGACTACTGATTAATCCGGATCTACTGTTACGTCCCATCCTGAGTTGTCAAACGGATCTGTAGTATAATCTTCAACCATTGACATTGGTTCTTGCTCCATTCCGTCAAGTGTCCATTCATAACCCGATCTATCACTCCACGCTGCCCCGGAAGCATTAGTCCCTGCGTTCAAGTGCATACCATTCTTAACTCCTAAAGCAAGAATAACATTATGCCCGTTAGTAGCTAGTCTTTGGTTTAATTCTGCAAAAACGACCAATTTATCTTGTCCTAATGCCTTTAATTCGTTCTGATCTTCCTTCGTCAGTTTATTTAATTGAATTGTAATAGAAGGAGTGTAGTAAATCGTTCCCGCTTCCGTTGATCCATTTATTGTTTCTGTAACAGACGCAGTACCTTTAGGCAAAGAATACCTATAAATTTTGTTACCACTCATTTGAATATCTGTAACTTCTGATGAAGCTATTACTATTCCTGTTCCATCTGTTGGTGCATCAAATTCATCATACACACCAAAGTAGACATATTTCACTCCACCCAACGACCTAGAGCAGTCTAATCCTCTACCTTTTGTTAATGCCGTGCAAGCCATAAGTTGTTATTTTTTTAAGTTAAGGAAGTGGCTTTTACCACTTCCGTATTATTTGTTTTACGCTTGGTTTACTACGTCAGCACCAATTCCTACTTGAACACCTCCTGAGAACTTAGCTACAACTCTTAAGTTGTCACTTCCGTCCAAAGTAGACATATCTAACGCTTTAATGTTAGTTTCGTCACTTAACAGGTCACAACCAAAGAATAAATTTGAAGTTTCTGCTGCACACATTTGATTGTCAGGCATCCCCGGACAAGGGTGTATTTTTATTCCTTCAAATACAGGCTCGTAAGTATCATTCATATTGTAAGCGTTTACATATCCTAGAGTAGATATTGCTCCGATATAAAAACGGTAAGTTTTCATATTCATATAAATTCTTAAATCCTCTCTACCATATACGTTAGCAGGAATGTCCGCTACTAATTGTTGTAAGTTAGTGATAATATTAGCTGCTGTGTAAGCACCTGTTGCTGATGAAGATACTACGTTTCCATTTACTACAAATGCTCCTGTTGTAGCTGTTTGAAATCCTTCAAATTCTCCTGCTGTTGCGTCAGCTCCATCCCATACTGAACCTTCAACTGCGTCTGCAATAATCTCACCGAAGTAAGCTAAAACATACTCATCAAAAGTAGGTGCTGTTCTGTTCCAAGAACCTGCCTTCATTTCCTCTGCTTCCCAACCTGATAATAAAGTTTTCTTACATAAGTCTACGTTAATTTGTAGGTTCTTAGGTGTAAGAACTGCTTCAGTTAATGCTAAAGTTCCTGCGTCAGAAAAGTCGCAAGTAGCGTCTGCTACTAATGATGAACCTGCCATCTTTCTGATGTTTTCTTTGTACTTAATGTTTTCTAAGACAGTTAAGCCGCCTAACGACTTAGCTTCTTTTAGAGCTGCGCTGATGTATTTTCCAAAAGCTGCTCCTGCGTAATTACTTGTTACTGTAAAAGCCATAATTTATTTTTTTAGTTATTTGTTATATTATATAAAATTCTTTCTCTCTTAGACATTTTAGAAGTGTCCATCTTTACTTCTTTTCTGTCTGCACTAAACTTGTTAGTGTTTACTGAAGTCGCAGCAGGTTGTGCAGCTAATTCTTCTTTTAATCTTTCATTTTCTGCTTTTAAATCTTCTATTGAAAATTCAATTGTTTCAGTAGTTTTTGTAGTTTTAGTTCTAGGATTAGTAGATGGTTCAGTTGTTTCTTCAGTCATTTCTTCTTCTTCAACTTCTTCTTCCTTATCTTCATCACCTAACTTTTCTTTAAGGTCAGCAACAGCGTCCTCTAAGTTTTGTATTCTTTTCTCCATACCTTCCCAATCTTCAACATCTGCTTCTTCTCCATCATCTTCTGCTAATTCTTCTGAAGCTTCAACTTCTTCTTCAACTTCTTCAGTTTCGCTTTCAATTACTTCAGCTACGATACCTTCTTCTTCTACTCTAAAACTTACTCCATCTTCCGTTTTATACTCTCCAATAGGTAAAGGTATTGTCGTACCATCTTCAGTAAGCACAGAAATATCCACTCCTGCTTCTAATTCCTCTGCTGTTGAAACAAAAATTGTTCCATCTTCAGACTTTGATTGCCATTCTAATTTCACGCTATCGTCTTTATTAAGACCAAGTGCTACTAATATTTGTTCTTTAATGTCCATAGTTCTTTTTTAATATAATAGATAAATTTGTTATTTGTTTGATTTTGTGATTATTTCATTTAAAGCTTCAAGTATTTCTTCATTGGTTGGTTCTTGCTTTCCTAAGTTTTCCATCTTGTCCACAAAGTAACCTTCAATTGAAATTCCTTTAAGTTCTCCTTCTTTTATTTTATTCCAAAGTTCATCATTCTCTATCTTCATCTTGACAAACCAAGTTCCGATTGGTAAATCAAAGCCATACATTTTTGACTTATCACTATCACCTTCCTTAATCCAACTTTCAACAGTCAGAACACCGCTTACTCTTTCTTGATGTTGATAGGTTGCCTTATGATGATTGTTATGTTTCAAATATAGGTATGCCGCTTGTTTTACTGTGTTCTTTGAGAAGTAAACATAGTAGTCACTATCCGTATTCGGGTCGTGTCTGAATATCTGTTTATTCGGTATAAGTGCAGGTGAAATTAATTCTCTCTTTTCTTCATCTACCTTAGCGAAAGTTAAGTTGTTCTTTTCTTTCCCAAAATAAACAAAGTCAGTTTCAATCGCAGGTGAGGTAACTAAACTGATAGCGTCAATAGCTAGTTCTTGACTATCATCTGCAATTACTAATTCTACTATTTTAGTTTCTTTCATATTATCCTAGAATTGCTTTTAGTTTTCCCTCCATATCTTGCATTGTTCGAGATCTAAGTCCATCTTGTCTTACTGTATCTAAAATTTTAATACTCATTGCTCTAATATCTTTAGCTTCTGACATACCACTCATATCATTAACATTAATTCCTAACTCTTTAGTTACACTTGTTGCTTCTGTTATTATATTTATTAAATCGGTTAATTGCCTATGCAATTCATCTTGTGCTGAATTTACATTTTGGTTAAGTTTTTCAACTGCTTTAACCTTAGATGTAAATGTTTTGGCTTTAGTTTCTAAACTTCTCCATTCATCATATACATCTGTTAAATCTAAATATGTTGATGAGGATAATTCTTCAGCCTTTTTCCACTCTTTGTTTGTAGCGGTCATTATCTTAGAAACAACATCTGTTTTCTTTTTTAAATCCCCTACAAGATTTAATTCTATTTTTTCAACTTTACTTAATTTATGTTCTTTTAATTCTTTTTCGTATTCTTTATACGACTTCTTTCCTATTGGTGTTGGAGTGTTCATAGTTTTAATTTAAGGTTCTGTTATATAATAGATATTTTTAATTTTTATTTGATTTTTAAATAGTAGCTCTACGTCTTATGTTTGCTAGTTGGTTCTGACTATTAGACATCTCATCAGTAACGACATATGCTTTACTTGCTTCAGGTTTTATACCACCACTTATATCAAAAGCTCCTGACATCATTTGAGGTGCAGGGGGTTGAGCTGCTGATACCGAACCACCACCACTAGCTCCTTCAATAGGTGTAGACATAATCTTTTGAACATTAGCAAGACCTGCTAGTATAACTGCTGCTGCTGTAACAAATCCAACAGTTCCCCCTTGAGCATACGCTTTATTCGCACCTACATAAGTGTCTATAACAGCTTGTGCTATTGCTAAA
>Ga0080013_1005393_pt1 | contig 11948 bp, 17 predicted proteins | sample ETNvirenome_6_85_FD_69236 | JGI IMG/M metagenome (GOLD analysis project Ga0080013, IMG submission 69236) | Marine viral communities from the Pacific Ocean - ETNP_6_85 (SPADES assembly) (version 2) | ecosystem: Environmental > Aquatic > Marine > Oceanic | place: Pacific Ocean | collected 2013-06-19 | reverse complement strand
ATATTCGAACCCTGATGGGTAAGGGGGGATTCCTGGGTAAGGCGGATTGGTATAGAAAACTCGCCCTATCCGGATTGCGGTACGCATATGACAGGGGCATAGATTTTATCACCATACCAAGTGCAAAGACAATGACTAAGAAAAAGGGTGGAAATATCGGAGCTTTTTATGGGGGAACGTTACCTAATGTCTTCATAAAATGGGGACTGCCCGTATCAGAACAGCATCTGCTCGATATGGGTGTTAAGGTACCAGAAAATTTAGATATTGTGGAAGACCCTTCGCTAGGCCCTTCAGAATGGTTTCTACGACATTATGGAGATGACATGGGAACGGTTATTGACTTGAGAGACAAGAATAAAATAAAAGAAATATTACAGAACATTCATGAACCGGTGGCATCACTTGATAAGGATTTATACCAACAAACAAGTGAATTGCTTTCTAGAGTTGCCTAAGAAGTTTATTCAGTTTTTCATCAAATCCTAGTGATTCGGACATGCAGTGATTGATGATTGCCACGAAGATGTGCTTGTAATGGTCATCCTTGTATCCGGATAGGGCGGCAATAAGTTTTTCAGGATTGACCCATTCATGGTCAATGATTAAATTACCTTTTGTGTTAACGGAAACACATGTTTTAAATAGGGGAGCGTTATGCTCCCCTTTTTTATTTCTTGGACTTGACGTCATCTTGTACAAAACTCGGGTTTATCTTAGGGTCAAGTTTTGGCAGTTGTCCCAGAATTTGTATGAATGACACGACTTCATTATACGGTCTTGTAAACAAATACCGCAGTATGACTTGCAGTTGTTTTTCCGTGATGATGAAATTATTTTCCATGTTCTCCTCCTTGTGTTTTTTTGTTTAAATTTTTAACATGCTCCCATGTTTCTTTTCCTCTTCTCTCCCCCTCCGATTCTTTTTCATCTTTTTTAAATTTTATCTCCCCCGCTATGGCACCGTATGCGGCCATGTCGATGTAAGTGTCTTCACTGACGGCACCCAATTTCGTTCTTGCAATTTTTAACAAAGTCATCATGATGGCCACGTCATGGGCCGTTATGTATGTATCCAAGTATGCTGACCATAACTTGGCAATATTATTATGATTATGAACCTTATCTCCATAATCTTTTTCTCTGTTTCCTGTAATTAATGCATTAGCCTTTTCTAAAAATTCTTTTGTTTTTTCCATTCTACATCTCAAAACTTAAATTAAATGATACAGTATAGTCTGTCATAGTTTCTCCTAATGTAACTTTCGTTTTTTAATTATATCCACAATTTTAATGGACTTATTCTCAGAAGGTCGTGTCATTGCTTCCACCCCCTCATCAAATATAATATCAGGTACCTCTAAAGCCATTTTAACCATGCCATAAGCAATGGTTAAAGCAACGGTATATTCATGAGTCATAATTGGCATTTCCTTTTCTATAACGGCACACGCAAAACCCCCATCTGCTGGATAAATTGCTATTGATATTGTATTTTCCATATTTATTTGTTGTTGTCCATTATTTTTCATTTTTTTATCCCAATCCATCTAAAAAGTATTTAGCGTCAAGCACCACTAAAGGTTCCTGTTGATTCATTTTAACAAAAACTATAGGCTCTAATTTTTTTTTTGAATTATAGCATGATTGCCCGTAAGCTTTATATAAATTTTTAAATGTTTCCTGATTCTTGCATTCAATGGCAAAGGGGATAAATTTTTTTGCTCTACTGGATAGCTTAACATCTATCCCCCTCTCTCCCATTATAGCACACACAACATCATCATCAGTCAGCTTGGGAAATCTTTTTAACAGTTCATCACGAACCCAATTTTGTAGCCTTCTTCCTTTTGCCTTTTTACTCTTAGTCTTCATCAGGCCGTGGATTATTTATTTCAGTATACCATACCCATCTTGGATTCTTGCCCCTTGATTGTTGTTGCGGCAGATAATGCAGCTTATTCCCCCAGCATGGTTTTTTATACGGACAGAAACTGCAAGTTATGCCTAATACCCTGTTTCCTGTAGGTTTTTTATAAAAATATTCCTCATTATCAGTAAAGCACCTTTCAAACGGTTCATCAGCCTCTAGTTTCTCTATTTTTTCTTCCACTTTCTGAACGGTAGCTTCCTTTGAGTCATCACTTAATGGAACTTCCGTCATGCACCATTCTCCCGTTGACTTATTAATGACAATCCATCCACCAAAATCAGACTTATCGGCTTCTCCATACATGAAACCTTGTGCTATGTATCCAAAAGCGTCATCTTTTTTTATGGCGTCAAATCCCCCATTTTCCCCGAACTTATTGTCAAAGGAATACGGAGAGGCACTTTTTATGTCCCATACCTTATCATTAATTTTAACGTCCATCGTGCCATTAATTTTCTTTCCATTAAATTCATGCGTGACTTTTTTTTGTATGTCTTTTATCTCAATTCCCGCCGCTTTCATGATAGTAATGGCGGATGCCTCAATTAAATCCCCGAATAAATTACGCATCTTGGCGTTATAAGGAATTGTCTCAGCATTCTCCCCCCGTTTTCTCATTTGCAGTTGACAAAGAGGTTGTCCTATGTTGGACATTCGATAAGTGAATTTTTTACTTCTCTCCTCCGTGAACTGTTTTTTAAACGCCTCCTTACAGGCGTTTCCAAATTCTTCAATTAATTTATCCGATACCTTAACGGAGGCTTTATTCGCCTCCGCTAAAAACATTTGGATTTTACCTAAGATAAAATCAGACATTATGACGCCAATGCTTCTTCGGGTGACACTTCCTTCACCACGTTCATGGTATCCGCATCAATGGTTGTCGATTTACTTTTCTGTACGTCTTTCCACGCATCAACAACCCTTTTATTTTCTTCATTGATTATTTCCGCAAACATTTCCATCGTGGATAAATCTTTCTTAGTAAATTCCACCTGCTTGTCATCAACAGAGATGTTCGTCATGTAATACACATTCGTACCATGTTTTTTTCTTTTTGTAGAAAGAATCAAATTGGTGTTCTGAATGAGTTTACCACGATTTTTAATTCCCTTTACGGATTCATTGACAGGTCTGAAATTCATTCCCGTTACTCTCCATAAACAAGGTAGCTCCTCAATGTTCACACTTTTACCACTTCCCGTGACAGCATGCATGTTCAACAAGCCATACACCAAGGTGTAGCATTTAATGTTTTTTTGTCGTGCCGCTTCTTCATTCGTCAGAGTGTTCAACTCTTTAAAGGCGACCTTACCACATTTAAGTCCACCATTCGTATCTATCGCTTCCTCTTTCCAGGATTTGAAGATGACGGATTGTGATGGGTAGTTATTCTCATCTGGACTGTATTCCATATACTGATAACCTCTGATGAACGGTCTGAACAGGACGTTGCCATTGCTTTTTTTACTGTACACTTTTTGCTCTGATACAGTGTCATAAATGGTGTATGTGCCCACTTCCAGCTTATTGCCGTCATCATCCTCACCTACTCTATTAATAGCAAGTTTGGGTAGTATTAATGAGCCTGAACCGGAATCATCTTCCTGACCCGTTAGACGCATTATTTCTTCCTTTGATAAGGAATCATATTGTTGTAATTCGTTAGTCATTTATATACCTCCATGTATATTTATTTATTTACTTGTAGCATATCTGCTGACAATGTCAAGGGGTTAAACGCAAATCAAGCCAGTTGTGACCAATTTTTATTTCAGTATCAAGAGGGATGTTGAAATCTATGCCATAGGTTTCCTTTAGTGAATCTACTACCTGTAATGAACCTGTATGCATCAGTTTTATCATCATATCCTCTTCATCTGGATGAATATCAGCCACAACCGAATCGTGCACCGTGTTGATTAACATACTCCTTAGTTTATGCTTATTAACTAATTCCTGTATGTTAATGCATGCTAAAGGAACTATGTCCCCTGTAGCAAATCCCTGCACAGGATAATTCTTTATCTGTGTAGAGAAACTCGTACCACCCCACGGCTTTCGTTCCACTGATGGAAACGCATATTGTCTACCGGTAGGGAGTGTAATCATTTTATATTTAAGGGCCTCATTTTGTAATTTTTCATGCCACTTCGCTATTCCTTTGTATTTTTCTTTAAACGCCGAATAATATCTTTTTTCATCTTCCGTTCCTGACATGCCACCATATAGGGGTTTAAATGTATGCCCTTTTGCATCCTGTCTTGAACATCCAATGATATCGGCCGTGTATTGATGAACATCAACGCCATTAGCTATGTCTTTCATGCCCTGTTCATCCTGTGCCAGAAATACGGCCGTTCTGAATTCCAGTTGAGCAAAATCTATTTCCGCTATCCTGCCATTTTCAAATCGGGAAGTGATGACTTTACGAATGGGAAATGTACCACCACGGGGTTGATTTTGGAAATTAGGGTCACGACTTGACAACCTGCCCGTGCGGGTGATGCATTGCATGAAATTAGGATATAAAAATCCATTTGATTTTGTATGCTTTTTAATCCCCTCCACAAACGTGTTTAAATAAGTTTCCAGTGCGTTATACCGTGTTATTTTTTTAACAAATTTCTGCAATTCCTCATTTTGCCCAGCGATTCGAAGAAGAGTCAACCTGTCAGTTTTAAAACCACCCTCAGATGCATCAGATACGAATTGTGCTCGTGCCCTGAATCCCGCTCTTTCATTTTGTTGGGTTCTAGTATAGATGACACCCTCTGTCTTGCATTTAGGGCATCTTGACATATTTTTATACGGGTCGCCATTAACTTTTATCTTCTGAACATATCCTTTTCCCAGACATTCCGGGCATTGTGATGCCTTTGTTTTATAAATAGGAACAAGATACATCATTAATGTTTTTTTAAATTCAAATTTTGTCATTCTAGGACGTTTCTTTGATTTTTTAGTATACTTATCTATACCAATATTAAACTCCCCAATCCATCCCTTTTTATCAATCACTTTTGTTCCATAAATCAGCATGGATAATTGTTCTGGACTGGCAGGATTTATTTTTGTATCCCCCATTTTGTCATGAATTATTTCATCTATTTCTATGCGTAATTTATCATATTCATCCTGAAATTCCTGTTCAACCTCGTTTAATTCTTTTAAATTAATCTTAATGCCATTATTTTCCATTGTTGTAAGAACGACACAAAATTTACACATCATTTTTACAGTCTTAAGCAATCCTTTATTGCGAGGTAATTTAAAGTCATTCATTTGAGATTGGAACAATGCGTTTGTGGCAATGACATCCTGCCTTCCATATTCTTCCACAATTTTTATGGGAATTTTTTCAAATGATACACCATCTTTTATATATTGTTCCGTTGCATCCGATTTTTGACTGACTCCATGCCTTAAACAGCAGTCTTTTAATCGTAAACTTTGCCTTGTTCCCCGTCCCAGAACATATTCACCAATCATGGTGTCATAAATACGTCCATCGTATTTAAAACCTATCTCCCATAGCCACAGTAAATCAAATTTTATGTTATGGCCAACAAGTAGTGTTGTTTTATCCAGTATATCTTGAATCTTTTCATTAACTATTGGTTTATAGTGGGGATATTCCTTATGATTAAAAAAGAAATATTCCTCATTGATACCCATACTTACAATAAAGTTTTCTGGATGCTTAGGAGATGGGTCTGGTTTACCATCTACCATTTGAAAGGATGTCTCTATGTCAAATACTGTAATCAATCTATGTACCTCGATAATTCTGGAATAATCTTGCATGTTATCTTGCCGTGCCATCCTGTTATTTTATTTTTACTCACAGCGATACTTCGTATATCCTGGTCTATGTCTAATTGATTTCTAAATCCTACTCCAATAATCACGTCCGCCTCCGCCGCTTTTCCTGTTTTACTATTCTCCATCATGTCAAATGTTATGTCAAGCTTGCCTGATGCATCGGCTGATGCTTGAGATATACCTATGAGGGCACAGTCACGTCTTTTTGCAATTTCTCTTGCTCCCGTGTAAATCGCCCGTAATTTTTCATCCGTTCTGGCGAATGTACCGCTCACGTTAATTTTATCCAACTGGTCTATGATGAGAATATCAGGTTTTTCCTTCGCAACATAAGAGTCCACTTTTTCCAATGACCAATCAACCGTATCTAATATGTTGATGTTAGTTCTGACTTGAGACCATAAGTCACCTGCTTTTTTAGGATTTCCCCTTATTTCAGCAAGTGTCATGCTTGTATGGGCATTAATTAGTCTCATTTGTGTACGAATAGCCGGTTCTTCATTGATTAAAGCACATACTTTAGCTCCCTGAGAGGCAAAACCACCCTGACCTGCGACCAAATTAACCCAGAATGCAGTCTTGCCACTCTCAGGTCTGGCAAAAATGATAAGAAAGTTACCATCGCCAATCCCGTTTACCCTGTCACGTAAATCCGTTAAATTAAATTTCCATTTTGTATTATCTTTCAGTGAATCAATTAATGTATCTATGTCTTTTGACACACTTTCAAATTCATCCGTGCTTGCATTATTTGAATCGTCTAGCAGGGATTGAATGTCATTGAACCCCGATTCACTAGTATTGTTGTACATTTCAGTCGCCATGACGGCGATTTTTTTTACTATGGTCTGCTTATGCAATTCCTCTAAAATTGTTTTTGTTAATTTTTTATTTGGTCTCTCTTTTTTTATGTCCCCCAATAAATTATAAAAATTATCCTTGGCTGCCCGTGTCAATGCGGGATTATAAATTTCCACATGCAGTGTCGCCACTTCATCCAAGGTTAAATTTTCATCGGAATTTTCATGTGCCTTTTTTATCGTGTCATATAAATTTTCCGTACCATTCGTGAACATTGTTTTTGACACACGACCTTTATTTTCCTCATAAAAATCCTTATCCAAAAGCAGTTGTAATATTTGTTTTTCAATCATGTTGTTCGCAGTTGTTTTAAAATTTCTTTCATCATTTTTGTTTTATTTTTGTCTTTCCAATGTCTAATATAATACTTTGCGGCCTTTCTGTCAAGTATGCATGGGGCGGTATCCAACGGCCAAGTTTTTAAATACGTCAAATACCCACGGCATCTTTGAAATAGAGGTTCTGTTCTTTTTACTTTTAATTTTTTATATTCTCCCGTATGGCTGTACACACAATGAAAATATTTTTTCTTTTCCATAACAAACCAGGGATATGTACCACAATCAATCAGTTTCCACATTCAAATAACTTTCGTATGGGAAGAATGACACATTTAGAACGCCTACCGTCCCCTACCATTCTTGTATATTGTTCCTTGTATTTTTTCACGATTTTTCTTAATTCTGATACTTCAAACATCAGCATGCAGTGATTTTTATTTCCTTTAGCCAGTATCTGTATCCAATAGTCAGATTCAGTGGCGTTGACACCGCTTGGTTTTCCATTACATTCATACTCCAAGGCTATGTTACCTGTTTTATACCACCAGTCCCTTTCCGTCTTCACTTCTATTTTTTTATTGCTAAAAATATCATGAATTTGTTTTTCCCGTAACTGCCCGTATTTTAAATCAATATCAAATTTTTTATTTATCATCACTGCTCCATTATTGAGTAATCACCACCCGTTTGGTAATACTCCGTGCTTTTACATGGGGTACAAATTCTGTGGCCAATCCAACTACTTATGAAATCTTTTTCACACATCATGCATTTTCTTTTTTTCTTTTTTTTAGGAATCGTACGAGTCCCAATTTGTTTGTCAGGCCCCCTACGGTAATTTTTTCTTGGCATATTTTATCTCCCTCAATTCTTTTTTCCAACAAGAATTAAAAACAACTAAAAGCTGTTTTATTCTTGCCTTGGTCACGGGCCCGTCCTTTAAATTATTATATAAAAAATTTATCAATATGTCAATGAATACTTTTGTAAACATTACGCCTCACATTCCGGTTGCAATTTAATGCATGCAATTATGTTTTGTTTTTTTTCTTCTTCTATTAGTTGGTCAATATTTTCACCACCACAATCTATTTTCGTGCATATGAATTCTTTTTCTTTTTTTTCCGGTTTAATGTTTTTTTTAATTATATCAAATGGCGAACAACCACTTAAAAAAAATAGTATTAATAAAATTTTCATTTTTTTACCTGCTTCCAATTATTCATTATGGTTTTAGTTACGTCTTTTTTAATTCTTTCAGCTTTTTCTTCCAGTTCACCTGTTTTCCATAGATTAAGCAAGTCAGCATCATTCTTTGCATCAACAAGATACGTGCAGGACACCTCGTGGTCTAACACTACTTTATATTTTCTCATTTTTTTCTACTTTTTCTAACTCTCAACCCCAAACGTATGCGTCTGCGATTACGTCTTTTCTTTGAGCCGACCTTACGCCTGCCTTTATGATTTTTTCTTTTTAATGCAGCTTTACTCATTAATCTCTATGCCCATACCATTCAACATCATTAATACCACTTTCTCGAATACAACCACTAGGGTCTATATCACAGTTAGGATAAGAGGGACAGCCTAAATGATAAACATCATCATTATAATCAATAATTTTTTTCTTTTTATTTTTCTTCTTCTTTTGTTTTTTTTCTTTTAACATTCCAGTCATTTTAATATTTTCCTTATCTCCTTTGTATTAAAATATTTTAAATCTTCATCAAGTATCTTCACTTGAGTATTTATATAATACCTTAATTTATTTGATAGGTCAAATGCTTTTGTCGTGGCGTCCCTGTCAAGTGCCACGATGATTGTGGAAAAGTTTTTTTTAAGAACTGGTATGTAAGAATCAGGCAGGCTCGTGCCCATCAAGGCTATTCCACAATAATTCTCAGAGACGGCACAGGCACTGGCACAATCTTCCACTAAAATTCCCGTTTCATTACGCCCGCACATGAACGGGTATTGCTTATTCCCATACATGAACCACTTAGGATATACTCGAGAATTCAATCCTCTTCCAATGGCACCCCAAATCTTATTTTTTTCTTTTATTAGGAACACGGCCCTGTGCTGTTTCACGTCATACCTGATATCCACACGTCCTGCTATATAAGCTTCCATACAGTTGTTTTTTTTAAGATAATCAATGCATTTTTCCGTGGAGAAAACACTGATGAAACTTTTAGGAATTGAAAACTGTTTTTTTTCTTCGTTCTTTTTTTTGCGTGATAGTAATAATGATAGTTCTTCCATAGACATTTCTTTTTGTGTACGACCTTTCGCATTACACGAAGAATGAAAGCAATACCATAAAAGTTTCCCGTTTGATTTTTTTATCGTCAGTGTATTGGAATGGCTGCAAAATGGACAATCCACCCGTGTGTCCACTTCACCCCCTTGAACAAGGGTTTCGATGATTGATAATTGATTTTTAAACTTCATAGGTGTGCATTATAGTTCTTTTTATAAATAAGTCAAGAAACTTAATCAAGCTATCCTGCAGAACCAGTATCCTATGGTAGCTACCAAAACTTATCCTTGTAAGATAGCTTGATTAAATTTAAAGTGAGCAAAACCCGATTTATCACTTTGCGTATACACAAAGATGTGGCAGCTCACGCTTGAACACGGCTTGCCACAATGATGACGCTCTTTTGCTCACTCTAGCCAACTTCGTTACCTAAAGGTATCCGTTGGCAAACAGGCAGGTTTGGAATAACTCCCTGTATCCTGCCAGAGGGATTTGGATTAACACCCTGTATCCCCTAAATAGGGACTATTCGCATTACTCATAACTCTGATAATCCCTAAACTCTAAACTCTTGGAGGAGACACCCGTTCACTACGCATATGGATACAGGAGGGTCTCTTGTAAAAGAGTCTTGCTGTATTTTTTGCCGAAGATTCTCCAGTTCGTCTCATCTAGAATTGCGTGTTCTGCTGAGTATCTCCTCCAAAAGTTTAGTGGGCAGTTTATGGTTATATAAACTTTGGCACTACCCAAGCCAGAATGTTCACAACATACAATTCCAGTTCTTCAGCATTGCAGGATTACTGTATCGCCTTAAGGTTCTTCGCATTGCTTAGTTATTTATCCTCGCTTCTAGAATCGTGAAAATACCTTCAACACGGCTTACTACGAGCTATTTTTTTTATAGTGCGATAATTCCCTAAACACTAACCCCATTATCTTGCCTCGCAGTCTTTCGACTGGGTGTTTGGCGTATACACTATGAGAAAAGGTGACTAGTTCTTTATAAACTTCCCTCTTCTCTCCCAACCATCAATTTAATGGTCGAAACTCTAAACTTAGTTGGACAGTAATGCGAGTATGCACCCGTACTTTATAGCATACAATCAACTGCAGTATGGAATCGGATTACTGCCCAAGTAAATTTAGTGGGGTTTCGGATATTTTTTAAACCCCAAAATTTATTACCATACCTAGCATTACCTTACAATTCACTTACGAACAGAAAATAATATTCGGTTCAATTATCCATTGGGTAGTTTGGGAACTCTTGATTACTTTGTGTCATAGATTAAAAACCTTAATGGTTTTGCTAATACGATATTTTGTTTCAAATATCTAGCCCATCAAACACAATCCCTTGGCACTACCCAAGCCGTTTGTCGCTGTAAATATAAGACTAGTCAGTATACTGATGTCAAATACGGGCTTTTAACCATACAGCGACACTTTAGGGGGAATTATCCCCCTAAACTCTTTAAGCCACCATTTTCTTTTGGTTAGCCCTTTGACTTGCAGGATACAATGAAGAATCAATCACGGGGTTGCACAACTTAGGTTCAACCCAGTAATGGTCTCTCGCCCTTACGGCAATGTATCTAGTGGGTTGTAGCTGATTTCTCACCCTGTCCATTTCTCTTTTGAACAGTTTAAGCCACTCATCTACGTGAATACCTATGCCATAGAATTTTCTTGACCTGCCGTTACCCAAGTCCTTTTCTACAGTAAGATACCAATGCGTTCCTGCCGTACCTGCATCGTGACCAAGACGGACAACCTCATCAAAAGTAAAGTCAAAGTGCATTGGGTGTTCAGATGTTTTATAAAAAGACATCTCATTGTTTCCATTAGCATACCAAGTATTACTATGGTTGCTTGTGCCTGTGTCATATTCCATACTCCACATTACGCACTCCCCCAAGCAGATTCAGTCGGCGTCATTATAACGGCGACCTTGTCTTTCACTTGTCTGGACATCATATCCTGTTGAATGATGCTCAGGGAGTCGGCAGAAGTGAGAGCCAATGCCGTGCTTTGTCCCGTAATTTTGGAACGGCACTGTTCGGCTTCCGACCACTGCTCTATGACACCCTCCAGAGTCCTGCTGTTGCGTATCACTTCAGTGTACGCCTTGAATTTCTTTTTCATCTCTTCTTGATATTTATGAAATTTAAGGTGAACTCCTTCAAGTGCGTCAATCCAAGAATACATAGTCTCGTAGTCTTTGGCGTTGACGAGAAACGCCCTTTGATAGCAGGAATAGTTGGTCGGTGGCATAGTGAACTGCATTTCCAGTCCGTTATCCTCCATAAACTGGCTTCTGTGGGAATCAATCTGTTTGCCGATTTCCCTTTCTTCCTGCCAACGCAGTTTCTTGCCGTTATAGTCCAGCCCTCCGTTGTCCTTGTTGTTGTGATACAGGTATTTCATAACGTCTATGCCTGAATCAACAAGGTCTTTAAAGAACAGGGCTATCGTGCTGTCTTTGGAGATGTTTCCTATCTCCTTTTTTGACGAGCCGTAGCTGTAGCCGTCACCATATCCTGTCTTATTGAAATTAGCGTAAATGGAACGGGTGTCATCGCTGTTGTGAGAATATCTCCTTTCTTCAATAGCCTCGTCCCTGTCAGTGAACCAGAAACAGGTTTCACTGATGGTCTGGTCGTATTTTGAAAGAACGTCCAAATCGCCCTTTTTCTTTCCTGTCTTTATATCCAACAGGTTGTCTTTCGGATACAGGTTCGCCATGTACTTCTTGACGCACTCCTTCACCGGCTCAATGG
>Ga0080013_1005390_pt1 | contig 11955 bp, 18 predicted proteins | sample ETNvirenome_6_85_FD_69236 | JGI IMG/M metagenome (GOLD analysis project Ga0080013, IMG submission 69236) | Marine viral communities from the Pacific Ocean - ETNP_6_85 (SPADES assembly) (version 2) | ecosystem: Environmental > Aquatic > Marine > Oceanic | place: Pacific Ocean | collected 2013-06-19 | reverse complement strand
TTTCCATTATATCTTTACTACCAATTGCGACACAAGCAGCTACTTTAGCATCAGCTAACTCAACATCAGTTAATAATGTCTTTTCGAGATTTGATTTAATAGCAGCTGATACTTTTTGCTCGTCTTCAAACTCTTTAAGCTTTGCAACACCAAGCACCATAACACCACCGCATCTCAATACGCTAGAATAGTCCGTTGGATCAAACGACGTATATGGAGAAGGGTTACTTGTTAACACATTAAAGACATGAAATAAACCAGAGATTGTATTGTTAACAGTTGGCCAAAATTGCTTTACAGTTAAACCTTTATACAGTCTTTCAATTTTAGAGTTATCTATAATTAAGAGAGGTGAAATAGATCCACTCTCTGCATAGTCACCGACAGTCTTGAGAACCTTATGTGCATTAGAGGAGACTAAGGGAGACGTCGCTTCTCCACGAGTTGGTAGTGACATTACTACTCCAACACGTTGATCTGGGTTATCGTGTCCAATATACTTCATATACTTCTTAGCAATATCAATAAGAACGAGAGAAGATCCAGAACCACTACCACCACCGGCGCCTACGCAAACATTTAAATGATCAACATTGTTGCCATAAATCTTACGCATGAGGTCAAAAATATTCTGCTTATATTTGTTAGCAGCTTCATAACCCTTCTCCATGTCTTTACCAGCTCCTTGTTCTCCAACATCAAGAAGAAGCTTTTGTTCTTTAGGAATATCTAAACCATCTAAATCATGGTGCGAAGTATTTACAGCAATACATTTCTTGTATCCTCTATCATAGAACGCTTTTGCAATTCTACCACCACCTTGTCCAGATCCAATCCAAGCAAAAATTTGCGAACCACCGGATGCATCTTCTACAGCTGTTTCTTCCTCTTCAGGAATATCAAAATCCTCTAAGTCTATATCTGGAATTTCTAAATCTGGAATACTATCCAGAACCGGAATGTCATCTTTTTCTTCGCTCATATATTATATTTATTTGAAAATTGGATCAAGCAAGAGGTCAACAAACCTTTTTATAGTTTTATATATTTTTGATGTTGTTGTAAAGCCCCACCTCTTTGGAGCATCTTTACGTATAAATGATCTAAAGTCAGTTCCCATTTCGGATTGTCTTGCATACCAATCACAGACCATTTCAGCTACTTGAGCATCATTCATAGCTGATATACCATCTACATGATATTCAGGATGATGATCATTTGTTTGCTGATGCTGATGTACAGCTAATTTAAGCGCTGTTTTATCTTCATCTCTATGAAGAGTGTCCCATTCTATTCCTTGAAATTTTGATAGATCGTGCCTGCTACATCTTTGAAGAAGTCGTCTTGCTAACTCTAAGTCATTATCAGCTTCAGCATTATCGATAAGACGTGTAGCTAATTTAACTGCAGCCGCTCTTACTGCTTGAGTATGCTCCCATACAGAAAGTAATTTTCTTCTATACTCTTCTCTAACTTCTAAAGGAAGGGTAGATGGACCGTCATTTTGATCTTTGTCCATAACATAACTAATTATCTTGCTTTGGTACCTGCAATAAAGGCATCTTTAATTACTCTATGTATATTGACACCGCCGACTGCGGTAGGTACATCGTCAATAATCGATTCAAGATATTCTTGAGCTTGATGATCTCCAGATTGGTTTCTTGCTTCTAAACCATCTAAATACTTGTTCATAAAATCACTACCTACACCCACATCTTGATTTTCTTCGCTTTCATCAGGATCTTCTCGTGGTTCATGATGCGGAGCGCGAGGACCACGATGGAACTTTTCTTTTTGAGCGTGCTGGTTTAAAAGACGCTTCCACTTAGGAATATCATAATCATGTTCTTCATCACATGAATGCTTCTCTGTTAGAGGACGCTCTTTACCTGCTGGCCTATACATTTCCGTGTATATTTCAGAAAGATTATTAACATAACGAGGGTCTGTCATATTAATATTTATTCAAAAGAATAAATTTATACCCAAGGTGCTGTTGGCTTTATTTGTGATGCCTTTTCAATTATATTACCATCATCATCCATTTCTGGTACACCATCACGTACTAACTCGATAGCAGTTCTAATACCGAAGATAGATATTAGAATAATAAAGGACATTATACAGAGTATAATAAATGCAGCAAAGCTTAGAGGGACAATAGCTAATGACGGTATAAGCAAAAGAGATGAAATTATTATACGACTAGTCAGTCTTTCTTTATCTGGGGAAAACATTGCCCCAAACATAGCAGCCATTAAAATAGCTGTAATAATCCAACACACAATTGCAACAAAAATACAGGTACTTAGTAACATACTCTTAATTATATAATATTTTATATTAAAATCAACTTACTGCTAACTGTTGTACTGCTGGCTGAAATCGTAGATGACATTCTTTAATTATATTATATGCTTTTTGTTTGCCATACCATTCACCAACCTCAACATATTTGTTATTAAGATCTTTATAATGCTTAAAGAAGTATGATGCTACCTTAATAAACATTGGATCAATATCTTTTAACGAACGATAGTCTCTTACATGTGATGTCGGAGTTCCAAGTATCTTCCAATCTTGGCCTCCACTATCTTTCATATCTAATACTCCAATAACATTACACTCTACTAATGTTCCTCTGTCAATTGGTGTATCGTTATATATAAGAACGTCTAAGGGGTCGTTATCTTCTGCTAATGTAGAAGGAACAAATCCATAGGAACACGGATACTTCATTGAGCTAGGAAGACAACGATCTAATTGGAACGTATCTAACTCTGGAACATATTCATACTTTGCAGATGTTCCTTTAGGTATTTCAACAACAGTGTTGATAACTTTTGGGGAACCTTTATTAATTTTGATAAGCTCTAGGTTTCTGCTCACGTGAGTATTTACTCATACTTTGAACCATGGCCAGCTTATGAATTTATAACTTTGCGTCTTTTTCAAGTGGAGGCATTTCTAACCCCTCTGGATCTTCCTGTTCAACTTGTTTAGCTACTTCAGCTGGATCCTTACCTGACATTGTTTTAACCGCAACAAACGGCGATGGTGTAGGCGTAGAAATGCCTGCATGGCCAACATGTACGTCGTCTTGTGCTATAATAACACCTGGGTGTCCGTTAGTTACTGTAGCTGGTGGGTGATGTCCATTACCAAGTTTAACTTTAGCAGCTGTATGTGCACCTACATTACCACCAACATAGATACCAAATATCCATTTCATCATATCAGCCCACCCTGTAAAGTCTGTGTGATTAGTAAATACAAAAGCTGTAGCTGCTACAAATAAAGCTAGTGCTGCTATGAATTTACGAGACTTAATCATTATAGCGGGGTATCTTCGTCAACGTCCTTGAAGGCTTCTGCTTCATCGGTTATGCCGATATCCTCTTTACCTTCAGCATCTTCCTGAGGTAGAGCAGCTGCTAGACCAATAAGCTTATCTAGATTAGGGCAACCTCCTTCTTCTTCTTCGATATTAGGATCCAATTCTGCTATAGGGCCGGGCAATTCACCCTCAGCATCATAGGTGTCGGCATCTGGGTTTCTGCGCTCGTTAATGAGAGCTCCCCAAATAAGCTTATCGTCGTTTTGGATCATTAATGAGCTGGTGTAGCAGGACCTCCGGAGAAGCCTTGTTTTGCAGCAGTAACGTCTTCTGAATCTCTTCGTCCAGCTTCTGCTCTTTCAACTCCGGCATATGCGCCTTCATCTTCAGCAGCATGCTCTTTTTCAGCGTGACCATAAGCATCTCTTGCAAGAGCATCTCTTTCATGATCAGTAAGTGACTCACCATCATCTAAGCGCTTCTTAGCAGCGTCGAGTAAACAGTCACCAGCAGTGCCCATTCCTTCAACCTTCTTAAGAAGATCATGATCAGAAAGATGTCCTGTCTTGTCTTCACCGTCTTCATCACGCATATGATCGGCAGCCTGTTGGGCTAACCCTCCCATACTCATGTGTGCTCCACCTAACATCGAGCCGTATGCTTCGCTGATTAGGTCCATATCTTTTTTGAAACTATTATGTTGTTTGCCCATAGTAATATTATTTATACGATTGTGTTAACTTTTCACCTTTTATCTTATCTAATTCACTATCGAATATGGAATATTGCCAATACGCCCCCTCCGGTGTATCTATCCTGTCTTTTTTAATACTCAAAAAAGTTATATTATCACACCCTTCTTCAACAACTTCATATATATTTCTGAGATGCTCCCACTTTACATGCTGGATATCACCTACTTGTTCTCGGCGATCACTATCATCAATAACAACAATATCTTTTGCAAACAACCCATTCTGGAACAAGCCAGCACCATATTCAACTATTAAACAATTACAAGATTTAACAAGATTAAATTGCTGTAAAAGATCATCAGTATCGTCACTCGGGTTATATATTGTAACCTTTCTTCCAATCTTTTGTAAATGTTCTATTAAATTATCATAGACTACTAGTCTATCATTACCGTGATAGGTTTCCCTATCTTTACCTTTTTTGTTTGTTCGCGTAAACAATAAAACATCTATATCCTCTTCGATATAATTATTAGAATTGTCTAGTTTATTATTAACAAAATTTCTATAGTCGCTTATAACTGATTTAAATTTTTCGCCTTCTATTTTATTCTTTTCTTGATCGTGACAACAAAAAATATCACTATAAAGACAAATATTATTCTTGGGTAGCACCCCACCCTCTTCCATACTATCTTTCCAGATGTTAGTATTGTCAAACCCAGGGAGATCTATATACAATGTCTCTCCTTCTGATATATCAAACAACTCTAAAAATAATTTTTTAAAGCCATACTTGGGGTTCTTATGTAAATGTACCTTAATATTTTTAATATTGTATTTTTCTTTTAGAATGCTTTTTATTTGGCTAAAATATTGCATATATATAAAGCCATCATAAAAGAAATGACCAATAGTATCATGATAAAAAGAAGAGCTAAAGAGTATTACTTCAATAGGTAGTGAGGTATCAACTTTTTCATCATACTTGTTAATGTCCCAGACTGAATTATTTCTATCCTGAGTGTAAGAAGAAACATTCTCAGCAAAATTGAATTCAATATTGTTAATCTTAATAGGTTTTAGGTCCATTACTTTTGTAAGACTACTACTGGTTGGTATCCGTTATTTTCTAACTGCGCATTTAATAAATCTTCTTTGTTGCGACCTAGCCATTCTACTTCCTTAAAGTCACCGAAAAGTAACGGTAATCTAGCTTCACCATATACCCTATGCGCATTCCATGTTAAGGCATCTTTACCTACAGGTGCACCCCAAATCAACAACCCACCATCTTTTAGATTATTATATATATCTTTCATTGTCTTAATATCCCCATCCGGATCAAGAGGGTCACCATATCTCCCTAATCCGCTATGCTCAATACTAGAAAACGTAACAATTGTATCAAACGGCTTATCATTATTAATAAAAAAATCAAAATAATCTTTACACTCTAGATTATCGTAATCCGCAACCGGTACATTGTATTCAATAGTTGTAACTTTGTTTTGTAGATTAATTAAAAGAGCTTCTATCCATGGAATTTCAGAACCTACAACAGCTACCTTTTTATCAGTGATATTATATTTTTCAAATGCATTTAGTAAATTAACACAAGGTTCGTTACCATAAGGGCTATGGCCGTGATTATTAGCTCTAATGTTTTCTGGCGTAAAGCGGTCTCTATAATTATCTATAACTTCATCACTCCACTGTACACTACCGCTACTCACCGAATTATTAAAATACCAATCGAATAGTGGTATCTTGCCTCCCATAGTGTAGTCTTGAATTAACTCCTCTGGTATTTGACCGTACGGTGAGTTAGTATATTTTGTAGCGCTCATGCTACTATTTACCATTAAAATAAGCTATATCAACGCTATCGTCTTAAAGCCGGTAACGCGGTGCTGGATGTTCTGGTGCTGGGTATGCGCGTACATGGCGTGGAACATATTGTACTTCGCCTGGAGTCTCTCTCCACTTACCTGCATGCAGCTCACCTTTTCCTAAGCCCTTACCAATGTGTTTAAAAGCAGCTATTACTTTATCTCGCTTCATAAAGTCAGGCGCGTCTGTCTCACCACCCGGGTTTGGTGGATTATGGACTGTGTAATCTTTTTTGCCCCATCCGCCTACAAATACAGTACCACCAACAGATGTGTCTTGAGCACCTTCTAATGACTCTAGAGGGTTCATATTAATATGAAGATCACCGGTTATATCCTTAGGAAGACCTTTTAAGTTTTTAAGATTGTTGTTATCTACTTTAAAGTCACCATCTACCATCACCGGCCCACCTTCTAGAGTTTCGAGCTGATTATTGGCAGCAAAAACACTACCTTCAACATCAGTAGGACTACCCTCTAAACTAGTTAAGCGATTATCACTCACTATAAAATCACCGTCAACACCTCTAATGTCTCTTAACTCCTTAGGAATCTCTTTGAAGAATCCATGACTAAGATTTTCGTCACCGTTTATTATTTCACCGAATGACGGGTCATCTTCTACCCTCCTTAGAATATGTTGTACTCTATCTCGTTGTACAGGAATAACATCTACCTCATTTATCTTATCCCATAATTTTGTATCCTCAAAATGCCAATGCCACGCTCCGTCACCTCCTTCATGCTTAAACATCCCTATACCTTTACCATCATCTCGTACGACACGTGATGGATCTAGATCTTTTATGCTTTTAGCCTCATCATTAAACGTAGCTCCATCTAACCATTTCTTTACAAATCTAGCAGTTATATCCTTATACTTATCAGCCGGTGGTTCATTTTGCTTTCCTTTAATTTGTACTATCTCTTCAAGGTCATAGCCCACCCCACCTGGTCGACCGGAGCTAGGCTCATCTATTGGTGGCCCAGAATCATGGTACGGGTCATCTTTATGGTCTTGCATCTCTATTGTTACATGTGGTTGGCCTCTTTTATCCCACAAAGAGATTATTATATTCTCTGGATCATCAGGATCATAACCACCAACACAATGTCCCATACTTTCTCCTTCACATTGATATGCCGCTTGAGTTTTTAACTTAACCCAAGTAAACTCACCATCCTTACCAATAACTTCATAGTCTTCACCTTCTTTTAAGCTGGTATCTTCTGATCTCTCCTGTTCAGCTAACTCCTTATCCCATTGTTCTACTTCATCATTAACTTGTTCATATGGCTTTTTAACTATCTTTTCTCTTTCACGATCTGATAAAGAGTTAAAGTAATCTATTATATGCTCCATCTTAGGCCAATTACCAGTTTCAGAAAAATCTACAACATCATCTTTCTTCATCCACTCTGGTTCACCTTCTTTATACTTATGAGGTTCTAAACCAATTAGATTAGTCACTAAATTATACTCAGCATACCCATCCTGGTCATGGGTTAATCCTACCGGACCAGTTAAAAACTTCATAAGGTTATTAGTAAACCACTTATAGATAGCACCTCCAGGCTCTAAGTTAGGCTTTCTTCGGCTATTCTGCCGCAAAAGGTCAATTATCTCGTTCTTAAGAGCTTCAGCATTAGCTATGTTAGCTTCATAATATACCTTAAAAGAGACCATTTTATATATTTATTAATACCGATCGAAGATCTCTCGGCAAAAATTTTCTCGGAAGGTCTTAGACATCAATGACCGTCTCTGACTCACCGCCTAGCTTAGCAAATGCAGTAACTAACTCATCATATGCTTCTGATCCGTCGTCAGTAAGATACTCTGCTGTTAATGGAGAATTGTGATAATCTTGTACTGCTTGGTCGTATTCCCTCTCAATCATACTCATACCTCTCTGATATGGGTGATTACTTAAAAAGTCTTGTAGCTCATCTATCTGATTTTGTAACTCCATATGGAATTCATCATCACCGGCTCTACGTGCTTTTATACGATCCATACCTAATACAGCTTTTTTATGTCTAGCTTTCCTATATGATTCGTAATCATGCTCTTCTTTGAATTCATCTGTCTCGTATTCTCTTACCTTAGGTCTTTTCTTTCCAACATCTCTGTTAACAAAACGTACCAACTTATTAGCAAAGTCTGTGGCATCTCTATCACTACCTTCACTCTGACCACCAATACCGTACTTGTTACCCATGTATAGGTTCATATAAGAGCTGTCATCTAAGATATCCTTAATGGTCTTACCCTCTAATGATCTAAGAAAATCCTCAAGGGTACCCCCTTTCGGTACTAGAGCCATAGTTCTGTCTTCTAAATATACGTTAAATGTTTTCATTATAAATTTCCTTCGTTTTCTTTAAGCCATGGACGTACCTTCTTATCCCATGTTATAGCCCAATCATATGAATCTACACTTGGTAGCTCTTTACCATATCGACGATAAACAGCCTTCATTACATCCTCAGCCGGATACTCTCTCCACTTATTTAAATCAATCTTATCGATAGCGTGAGATTTCATTGAATGTAATTCAGGAGATCTTCTAGGACTTAAACCTGTTATACCACGTTTAGGCTCTTCATTGTCTTCACCCTTAGTAAAGAGATGTGGTGGTCGAGCAACCCGCCGCTTACCGAGAACTCTTTCAGCAGCTCTCTTACTACGAGCGCGCTCTTCAGGAGACTTTGCAAACAATGAAGCTGCAAACTCTCTATTCTTATCTCTATTACGGATAGGCTCATCTCTTTCATCTTCAGGCACGATACTATCTTCACTGTCTTCATACTCAGGCTCTCCATAGTCTGGGTTCTTACGACGCTCTTCTTCTCTCTCATCATCAGGCCAACTACCGTCTCCATCAGGATCTCTCATCTTATAAAACTCTTTTAAAAGCTTATCTGTGAAGTCCTTACTCTTCATGGCCTTGTGTATCATGAAACAATTACAATGCGGACAATCTGGACCGCACGTACATTCCACTACCGGTGCACCGCAGCAGGCCTCCGGACACATTAATTTACCGTCTACTACACGCTCTAGTACGAGCTTAGTGTCATAGGTTGCGGCGATATTTCTAAATTCGTTCTTTGCTCGCATTATCTATATTTATTATAACCAGGCTCCTATTCCCAAGGTAAGGCGCAAAGACCTTGTGTAGCTGCCTGCATACTATCATATACACGTCCTGTTAGGATAGACATGACTGACCAATATTCTTTTGTAGCTTTAACAAATCCAATGCATTGCGCCTCTGTTAAATCTTTAAATGGTGTAAAGTTATCCGGATCAGGAGCTGATACTAGAAACTTCTGCGAATCTAATGTGTGGATATGACTCCCGTCCCAATTGGCGCTTAAGGTAGTGCCAATTTCAATAACCACATCTTTTAACTGATCGGAAGTACGCCACCCGCGGATCTCTGGGTAATCGAGATAATCAGAGCTATATACAACTTCTAATGTATCTATCTGAATCGCGGTGTTATATGCCATCCTCAATATTTAATCCCCGACTCCATATAAGCACTTTCTCACGCGTGCTAAAAAATTTTTAGAGACATGTGCACAACAACATATCACAAACCTACCACTATATTAACAATCTCGAACGCCGCCTGTCTAGACACCCGCGCTCTCTCAGAGGGGGGTCGAGAGAGAGAAACCTCTCTCGCTCAGTTGCCCGAGACGAGAGAGGCTTTGTTATGCCGATGAGAAATTGTTACATCTTCTTCCAGACTGCATTGGCTCCTCTGCCAAACTTCTTAAGCTTCTTGTCATCAACAAGCGCCTTAAGTGCGACGTACGTCTGACCTTTAGTAAGGCTGAACGTTGACATCACTCGCTGTTCAGTAATCATTGGCGGGTCGAGGGCGAGGATCTGCTTCTTCAGATCAGCTTTGCGATCCTTCTTCGACTTTGCCTTCTTGCCAGTCGTTACCTTCTCGCCGATATGGAAGCCCTTATGTCCCAGAATCGCCTGCACGTCGATGCACTGACCGAATCGGTTCTTCGATACAGAGATGATACGAGTCGTATCGTCATCGTTCTCCAGATCGTGACTGATCATCATATTGACATCGACGGAGTGAGGTACGAGAGTCGAACCTTTCAACTGACCGCTCTTCGTCAAGTGCATGATGAAGAACAACACACATTCAGTCTCTTTCGCTTTATTGCAGAGAGTGCTGATCGCATACTGCTCAAGAGCGCGACTGTTCATCTTCGTCTTAGTCGTTAGAGCCTGAAAGGAGTCGACCACCATAACGTCGGCCTCTTCCATCGCTTCAGCGATCGTGTCGACGTCTGTGACATTGGCAATCGATACTCCTTTGACGTCGAGCCTCTTACAAGTAAAGGCCAACTGGAAGCAGTTCTCCTCCCCTGAAGCGTAAGCGACATCGTAGCCAGCCTGATTCAGGTGCTCGAGAAGTTGAAGTAAGAATGTGGTCTTCCCGCATCCTGCTTGTGCTGTCAGAGTCGCTGACGCTCCGGGAAGGAGACCTTCGCCGAAAAGTTTATCGAAGTCCTCTACGCCGGACTTGAGGCGGTTGTAAAAGATGTCAGGGATCTTGATGTCCTTAACTCTCGTGAACTCCGTCTGATTAATTCCTAGATTCATTGGCATAACAATATTATAGTATAGTTCCTATCGGGTTTAGAGCCAGTCTTTACATCTGGCCTCTTCGTGCATCTTTAGGGCTTTCTCCAACCCTTCAGAAATTTCTGGATTACTAGCTTTAGTAAAGCCAATAATGAACGAGATCTCATCTCGTAGTAAGGTAGCGGCTGTGCGCTCCTCCGTTAGTTTTTCAAAATCTGTTTTCTTATCCGGCATACTCTTATTATATCTGAGTTCCTATCCCTCCTGCTCCTCTAGCGGCTGTAGAAGACGACCGATCTTTCCGCCAGTCATATCATCAAACTCCCTCTCCTTAATGGATTCAATCACCATCTCCTTCGCAGTCTCGAAGGCGCATTCGCAGCGATCGACGACCTCTTTCGGGATTATCGGGTCGGGCCCGCGTAGCAGATCTGCTGCTACCCTATTAATTACAGTGGCGATTTTCATTGAGTCGGCATTTATCATATCTAAATATAAGGTCTGTTTAAAGTCTGTTCAACTGTTTTATACTATTATTTTACGCTAGTTCCTTTTCCTCTACTGCCAGCTGACTGACACAATCTCCTCCCTATCAACACACCAGCCCTCCTTACCATCAAACATATTGATTTCATCCTCATCAATATCAACCACACATCCAATCTCCTCCCATCCATCTCCTTTTACAACTATCCAATCCCCTTTAACAACTTCTTTATTTTCTATCATCAATTTCGGCATACTCTTATTATAGGCTAGTTCCTTACCCTCTAAAGCTATCAATAATATTCTGAATAGCATCTGCCAATTCAGTATTAGAGGTTTCACCTACTGCTTCACTTAACAATTTATATACTTCTTTTTCCATCTTATAATATAGCTTCTAATTAACTTATGTTCAACTATTATTATAGTATAGTTCCTTCTCTATCACATGTCGATTCGATCGACCTATTCTCCTGATAGGTCGAAAAAGTGGGGGAAAATCGACCTATTACAGCAAGCCCTTCTTCAGATATTGTTCGGGAGTCCCGATCGCATTCTTGAGGTAGGTGAGGTCGATGAGGATGTCATCCAGCATCTCCCTAGCGTGCATGCAGTCGCGACCCCCTTCGATGTTGCCGCCGACAAGGTCCATGATGTGCTCGATGAGCTTATCGTGTTCGGGGTACTGTCGATCCTCTGGGGGCAGCGGTAGCTTCGCACCGGCGATGCCGTTGCTCGCTCCGAGATACTCCTCCTCCAGGCCTGTGCGGTTCTTCACATCCTCCCAGGCGCGTGAATTCCGGATGGCGCGTTGAGCTGCTATTTCTTGAGCTGCTTTGAAGTCGTTCTGTTCTGGCATACTCTTATTATATCAGAGTTCCTTATCTATCGATAAGATAACTCTATCACTATATC
>Ga0080013_1005389_pt1 | contig 11959 bp, 17 predicted proteins | sample ETNvirenome_6_85_FD_69236 | JGI IMG/M metagenome (GOLD analysis project Ga0080013, IMG submission 69236) | Marine viral communities from the Pacific Ocean - ETNP_6_85 (SPADES assembly) (version 2) | ecosystem: Environmental > Aquatic > Marine > Oceanic | place: Pacific Ocean | collected 2013-06-19 | reverse complement strand
AAAATTGGTGGGACAGCCTAGTTTTGATCGCGTGGCACATTACACACAAAAACTGTAGGTTCTCTAACTTATTATTCTGTCTATTACTGTCCATATGGTCTACATCAAGCAATTTTGTGTGCTCACTATATCCACATCTTGCACATTTCGGATCTTTAATCTCTTTCAATAATCTTTGTCTATACGTGTTCTTAGTCCACGCTGCCGGATGTGGTCCTGTGCTATATTTGTGCCCGGGATCAGATGCAGCCTTGTATTTACAATTATTAGAGCAGAAATGGTTGTTTGCCTTACTTTTCTTTAGCTTACCCTTTGTTGTCGCGTAAACAGCATTACAGTACGAACACTGTGTGTCTACCCTAAACTGCTTTAGACGACATTCTTTTGAGCAATGCTTTTTATTCCCCTTCTTTATCTCGGACAGAGCAGCTTCGAAAGATACTCCGCATTCTACACACCCCCTTATAACCATTTTGGGTTGACTAGGCATTCTTATAAATCTCCTTTATATAAGTAGTCTAGTCTAACCCAAATGGCTATAAAATGGTACGGCGGGCGGGAATTGCACCCGCATTGGCTGCTTTATAAGAACAGGGCATTTACTGTTATGCTACCGCCGCATAATGAACAGTAAATGTTTGTTATTTCCCATCTTAGGTTCGTAAGCGCCGTCTAACTCTTTTCTTAGATAGTGCCTGTCACTAATCCGGTTTCGTTTCCGGCTGTGCGATTCTGCTTCTGCGGGAGGAAATATAGTTCATCAATCAACTGGGTGAACCCAGCGTTTCCTGTCTGCTTTTCGAAGAAAGCATTAACGGACTTGATAAAGGTTTCCACGTTGGTGCGAAAAGTAGTCAATGTCTTATCAGAGGTATCGCCCTTGTTCGCATATGCGACTACAACTACCTTGACAGGCTTAACCGGGAAGCGCGTGAGCTTCCCTCCCATTTCATCCATCAGCTTCGCGATAACCGACATTGGCTTGGCCCTATAATCGTTAGCATTCATCGTAATAACGAGCTTGCCGCCATCAATGGTGCTAGGGGCAGCACTGAAGTTAGGAATAATCTTCCCAGCCTTCAATTCCCGCTTAACCCAGTCATTCGTATAAAGACGAACCTGACGCATGGCGGGCGCCCCATTGTTCTGCCACACAGTGTCAACGATGCGGGCGCGTATTTCGGGCTTGAACTTTGATGCCGGAAAAGGAAGCGGGCTCTTGGCCGGATTTACGAAATCTGACATTTCTTCGAAGAGACTTGCAAGATCATTCTTGTTGTTGGAAGTAAAAATACTAGTATTCCATACAAGCCCCGAACCCATAGGAGAATCCGTCCCCTCCCGAAGGATGCGACCAATCAGACGCACAGCGTCTTCTTCGCCATTCTTCGTATGGATTTTGTCCATGTGTGCGTTAGCTGCATACTGCTTCTTGTACAGGTCCGCTAGGTCGCTGTAAGTCTCGAAAATGCAAGGCACGCCTCCGTTAAACTGAGACTTGTCGGCATTAAGCTTGAGGATCCTCCCGTAACGATGAACCCCGTGCACAATAGTATTTAGAGCCACACAATCCGACCCCACAGGCGTTGGAATAATCCCCAAAGGGACCAAAAGACCATTGGTATCAATGGACTCTTCGAGTTCGATCAAAATTGCAGGATTGAAATCGTTATTTCGAGCTTGGGATAGCTCGCTGTCGAGGCCGATCTCCTCAAGGGGCACCAGAATGGTGCCAGACGGGTAATGTGCGCCCGCCTTCGCATATTTAGCATTAGACATAATTTTTACCTTTCGCTAGTCATAGCAGTGAATGGCGCGTGTCATCGCGCCGCCGAAGCCTCAATGACCCTAGTGGGTCTCAACTTCGACTTATGTTATGAGTGTATCATAACTGTTTTAAAAACGCAAGTCTTTTTTATTTTTATTCTTCATTATCATAAGTGTCGATACCTCGCTACTGTCCCATTTTGGGCTGTAAGTCATTATGAGTATACTCCTAGGTTCGTAAGCACCGTCTAACTCATTTACTCTCCATCTGGCGCCACTCATCAATGGTGTCGCCAATCAAATCTATTAGATGTTCAAAAACATCATTCTGTTCAACAATGTCTGAAATCAGATCGTCGTCGGCCAGCTTATCTCGAATCATATTTTCAAGATTGTTTGTGTTCATTTACTTTCTCTTTTCATAAGATTCTTTTGCCTGTCCACCAAGCGCACCAATATCTCCTAAGAAGTCGGACAAGTTTTCGTCACCCTTCTTCGTTCCTGTGAAATATCGCGATGGGCCTACGCGCATTGCGTCAGGAGCGTTCGGCATATTTCCGGTTTTAAGATTTTCTTGAATTTCTTCATCGGTATTGCCATAGGGCGACCACGAGCCGCCTCCCGGCAATCCAATTTTTCCATCTGGTCCCATTACACTCATCTTTTTCCTCTTGAAACTACCACGAAGCGACTACTACGAAAGTCAACGTTCCCGCTGCCGTGGAGTCTGACCAACGCTTCGTAGCCGAAGTGGGCAGTCACCTCGGCAACAAGAAAATACTTTGCGTTGATGTGCTCAAACATATCGTGTTTGAACTTTACCAGATCGCCAACTTGTATTTTCACTTCATTTTCCTAATGGTGGGAGTTGAGGGAATTGAACCCACTTGGACCTTTCGGTACCGGTTTTACAGACCGGGGCGCCTGCCTTAACGCTCTAAACTCCCGTATTTAATCTATTCCACCAACTTCGCCATCGCGTCAAAATCCAGATGGGCATGAGTCGATGGCGGCTTAGTTCTGTTTTTGGGATCCCATTTTAAAGACTTAAGCCGGATTCCCTTCCTTTTGAGCGCGGTGGCTAGAGATTGTGCACTGTGGTTGTTCAGCTCGGGCCAATCCGGAAAAACACCTTCTTCCTTAAGACGACGAACCGCGTCACACGCATAGGGACTCGAGTTCCAAACTACAATGAATCGGTTATATTGCTCTTGCGTGTGCCCCCAAGACTTCTTCTTCTTCATCTTTTTCTCCTTTCTATAATTTAAATATTTGGTACCGGCGGCGAGATTCGAACTCGCACACTCTTACGAGCGGCAGATTTTGAGTCTGCTGTGTCTACCATTCCACCACACCGGCTCAATCTTCGTCGTATGTATCGATTCCTCGTTGAATTTCGTGGCACGCAAACGTGCCCAGACCAATAGCGATTACTATAAATCCGATCAGTTCGATAATTTCGATCATAATTTTAATTGGTGAACCCAGTAGGACTTGAACCTACAACCGGCGGATTAAGAGTCCGACGCTCTACCAGTTGAGCTATAGGTCCGTATCCAATCAGCTTCCCTTGACAGTTTTTAGCGCATCTTCTAGCGCAGTGGCTAGCGCATATGCTGGGGAATGGTCGCGAACGATAAAATCTTGCTCCATAAGTTGCATTTCCTCATCATCGTAGACCGTAACACGAGCCTCAAACCTGCCGTCGCACGGCTGGAGTGTACACTCGAAATTCATATTTGTAGCTTTTGTTAGATCAGCCAAGGCATGATCAACAGTTCGGGGGGCAGCCATCTTACTTACTCCTAAAAGCGTAAGCAAGCATCCAGGCTGGAATCCACACCAGTGAAAAGATAAGAAATACCATTTCCACTCCGACTCCCACACTAATGTAGGAGTCCAGTCTCAGCGCATTCACAACCTGCGAAAGCATCAGGCCCTGCGATATCGCAAAACCAGCCACTACGGCTACTGTGGTCAGTGCCACCATTAATTCAACCAAGCGGTGGCCGACTTCTCTTGCTTTATCTCTGAAATTCATCTTTTTCTCCTTAAACTAAACATCATAGCTTTTGATAAACTCGTCAACTAGGTTGTCGAAGCCGTCGTAGCCATCTTGTAACCCACAGGGGCCATACACGTAGTCATCAATCATATTTCTACAGATGCCCCATTCGGGAAGGGGGATAGCACCTTCAAGTCTTGCCGCATCATTAAATACGGTGAAAATCTGCCAACCCAGGCCAGCTCCACCGTGCCGTGCATAGAGATCGTAGTTTTGCCACTGCCACTCCGTACCCATGCCGCACCACAGAGCAGACCAGATTTCTGCCCAATGGGTAATCCTCTCTTGAGACCAAGCATTGTTGCTCCACTCTCTTTTCACCTTTTTCTCACAATCTTAATTTGATTACGGGTCATAAGCACCCGCCCATTATCCCTGTGCTGCCTATAGTGACTGACGATCGATGGTTTATCGAACCAGTGGACAGTAAAGTGAGTAACCTCTTTATACTCACACTTTTCACGGCACCAGCGTGACCCTCTTTTCACCGTGGGTCCCCCTACAATGATACCGAGCCCTTTGGAGTATTTCGTATTTCGCGCTTCTACGAGCGCACCGACTTTGTATAGGCGTCTAGCCATCGTCATCTCTCATCGTACCTACAGTATAGCACGCCAGCCGGCTCTTGTCAAGGTCAATCTGCTTATCGTCTGTATCTCTCATCTCTGCTATGCGCTTATTTGTGTAGCTCTCAATTCCGTCAATTGGTTCCTCATTGTAAACCTTTTCGCCCTTTAACTCACGCAGCCTGCGCTTTGTGTAGGCATCCATATCAAACTTTTTCAAGGTAGTCCTCGTGAAATGTTATTGTGCTCCCAAATTTTGAGAAGTAAACGTCGATCCGGGCCAGGCCGGCTCGGATGTCTTTTGGTACCTTATCCACGGCTACCACTACTCCAAGGCCATAGTTTCCTGCGCCTTTGTTTAGGTTGTCGCGCACTAAGTCGCCCACTTTTAGTTTGGTTGTCAACTCCGATTTTTAATTACTCTACCATCACTGGTTAACCCTATATCATTCATTTTGTAATCTCCTTATCTTCTCCTAGTATAGCACACCGATCGCCCTCTGTCAAGGGGTCTGCTGGCGCTTTGTGGGATAAAATCCGTGGCGCTTTGCTGCGTCCTCTGAATCAAAGCAAAGCTCTGCCTTGGTCACGTCGTAATATTTGCTCTCCGACGTATGATATATCTTTGACCCCGCATTTCCCTTGATGGGAAAGTCATAGGGGCAATTCCCTTTAAACCCAGGGAAGGAGGTGTGCGCGCAACCTGCCAAGCAGAGTGCCGCAATAATACTAACTTTTTTCAATCTTTTTTTCTTTCTGCGCTGTTCACAAGCTCAAAGGTGTGTTCGGAGAACGTGAAATACTTATCATCAATTAGTGCCGTTGCCGCTGTATAGCGTGCCCCGGACGTGTCGTGAACCAACTCTTTTACTTCGGTGACAATCCCAATTGATTTGCCTAGCCAATCATGGCCTCGGACCCTCACCAAATCTCCTACTTTTATCTTCATTGAGGGTTGGGGGGGAATAAAGCATAGATTTTGTTGAATCTTTCTTCTTCAATTTCGTGATTTTCTGTCCACCTGATTTTCGCATCATATGGAGACACAGCAGCCATACGACCAATGAGCCTAGGAAAAACTTCGCCTTCTCCCTTTTCGTAAATCTCAAACTCTACCTCGTAGTCACCGTGAAATACCATCGTGTTTTTGTCCTATCCTCTACACAATAGCACGGCACGGCGGGAATGTCAAGGGAATTCCCACCTTCTTCTCTTTGGAGGGGGAGCCACCTTGCTCAATTTTTCAAATTCTTTATATTCGGGAGTCCCAGGGGTAGCCGCTTTGGGCACTTTAACACCACGGGCCGGATTGGCTGCTCCGTGCGCTCGTGCGCTAGCAAATTGTTCCTTGCCCCGCTTAAATTGAAGTGCTTCAAGCCTAGTGTAAAATTCTTCCTCATTGTCCACTATTTCTTTATCTTCAACCTCAAACTGTTGCGCAATTGCCACCACATCTGCTGAAGGTCCCAGTTCGCGGTAGCCCCTAACCTGTGGAAGAGCCCAGCCATACAAGTGTGTAATTATATCTTCTAACTCCTCGTCCTGTCTCATAATAACCTCTAAGGCATACTCATCGTATTGGCCAAAGAAATGATCAAACAGGCGGCGACTTTCTTCTCGCAAGTCGCCCCCCCTTCCGACAGGCAAGTCGTAGGTTCCGCGAGCAGAAATGCGGGGAGAGGTTTCGGCAGCAGCGCGCTGTTGTTTCTGCTGCATGCGTTGGCGCGGTGAAATATATTTAGTAGGAGTGACCGGACCCTCCTTCAAAGAATTTTCAATCTCTTCTTTAATTATTTGTCGAAGTCGCGCTTTGGTTATTTTCATCTTTAGGTTTTTCCTCTTCAGTAAATAGTCCGAAGCGCTCTTGTTCGCCATCATCATAGGTAATAATGGTGCGATTTGATGGATGAGGATCAATATGAACCTTAATGAAGTCGGTCATTGAATCAAAAATAGCAATACCTCCTCGGGGTGGCGGGTATAACCAGTGTACGATACACTGTCCCGTCGCAAGGGTTACGCCCTCAATTACAACCCCTTCACCCGATACGCCACTTTCATCGTAGCGCCGCGCAACTGTAAAGGTTCTAATTCCTTCGGGCGCAAGGCGCGGTGGCTTTTTGGGCTTTAGTTCTGCCGTTTTGTCTTTGCTTTCGCTTATTTGTTTGTTCTCTTTATCCATTTTTTAAAACCCAATCATAAGTCTGTAGAACGCCAGGGGCCAAGTCATATTTTTCTATTTCGCCGCGCGAGGCCCACGCCCAATCTGTGTGCTCGTAGTCTATTTCCACCTCTCCCACGTAGGAGCGAGTATAGTATGCCGCGACCGCGTTGTCAAGCTTTAAATTTATATCTTTTAAATCACTCACGTCCAAATTTGTCTCTTCCTTTGTCTCCCGCACGGCTGCTTCAAGAGGTGTTTCGCCTTTTTCTATCTTGCCCCCCGGATAAGCCCACTTGAGAGGCTCCCATCTAGCAAAGGTTGGCCTCTTCAATATTAGGGTTCTATTTTTTTCGTCTAAAATTACTACGATCGCACCGAGCATCTTTAATCGCTTTCTTATACGGATTTTTATCATTGATCAAGGCTATAAATTTTATCATAAGCTTTGGTATAAATTGAAAACAGTTTTTCAATATCCCCAGATCGACGCAGCATCTTGAATGCTAAATTTTCTGGAGAGTAGATTCCTATTCTTTCCAAACCTGTCTTCCGCATTCGTTTAAGTTTCTCCTTAAGCTTGTCGGCCAATTCGTAAGCCGAGTCATACTGTCCGCTGTCGTATATAGAACTCAATTTGTCAATCTCTTTTTCCATTGAGTGCATTTTTTTTGTGGCGGTTTTTTCATCGATGGAAGGATTTGTGAGTTTCGGTTTAACAATCCACTCATCTTTTAACAAAGAATAAACACCTGTGGAGACGTGTTCTTCATCTTCATTTTGAATATAAATTTCTACCTCGTGCCCCTTCACAAAAATATCGTGCATCTTGTTCCACCGCGATCGAACGGCATCAAAAAACTTTTTTACCATTTTCTCGTTATCATTTACTTCTGCAAAATTAACAAGCAAATGCAAATCTATATCAGAAAACTTTGACCAATTATAATTGGCTAGTGATCCAGTGATGATCACATCCTTCAAATCTATATCAAGATCCAGTGACTCCATAAACTCTTCAACTATATCCATTAGAGCACCCTTAACTCCGGGACGGATTTCTCTATCTTCATCCCAAATCTTTTGATTCAATTCAGCCTGAATATCAAAAGTTTTCAAATCGCCCGCTTCTTGACCAATCGTAATAAGAATATCCTCATACAACGGACCGTCGTCGGACTCGGATTCTTTATCCAAGAACACAAGTTTATCACCCAACTCTTGAGTGCGGCTGCCCTTCATCCAGTAGTATGCTTTTGCCAAATGCTTGCTGTCTGAACCTAACTCTGCGTGGTTAGGCGGCATCACATCCTCATACTCGTGTTCATCATCTACAAGCATTGTGCTCTCTACATCGGGGCGCTGCTCATCATAGTGTTTCCAAACTGCTGACGCCTCATCAGACACACTATCTACGTCTGGCTTGAGTCCATCATTACCGGCCAACTCCATAGCCACATCGTATAGCAGAGGGCCATATTGATCAGCGGCTTTAACAGAGGTTACTAAATAGACGCCGCGATAGGGACCGCCTCCAACGTGGCGACCGATCTTTATAGTTCCGTATATAGACTCGCGGCCCTCGCGTGCTTCACGCTCGGCTCGGTCAAGGTCCCCAGACTTAAGGGGCTCTCCCTCTTCTCCCTTGCGAGCATAATAAATTTTATAAGCAGGATGGCGCGCTAAGGATTTCTCTCGGGCCACCACCACTACAATATCTTCGGGAAGTTCGGCGGGGGTCACCATCGCCATTTCTTCTAATGCGCCGAAACCAGCCGGACCAGACGGTCCACGCTTTTTTGATGCCGGGCGGTTAAAGGGGGCACCTCCCTTTTTTTGAGGTCCGGTAGAAATATACTGTGCTTTATCCCTGGAGTATTCTGCGGCTTTCTGGCGGCGGACTTTTTGGTAATCCGCCTCAGTAATCTTATAAGAACCGGGGCCGTGGAAAGCCTTCTTGCGAGGCTTGGGCTTCCTTTCTTTATAACGTAAAACCGATACTCCCCGCAGATTGTTAATATGCAAAACAGTTCTTTTCATCAACATCAGTTTACCAATATCTCTTGGTTTTCTAATGTGGACTTTTAACGTTGAAAGATACTTGGTTCCAAGATCACGCTGGACGCCTCCCTTGGCGGGCTCAACTAGAGTAACCGTTAAAACTTCTGGGAGGGCACGAATATCATTTTTTGTTTCGTCACGAGAGCCACCGTGGTCCTTGTTCATAGAAATTAAAATTGTAAAATAAAAAGTTTCCTGATAATAGGAAGGATCCTTAGCCTCCTGAAGGAACTTATTAAATAATTTGAGATGCTTTTTCATCTATATAAATAGTTCGCTGTCTCTTATTAAAGCCCGAGACCTAGGCATCTCCTTGAACTATCGCGTTCCGAAGCATCATTTCGCTTATTTCTTTCTCAAATTCCTCGGCGCTTCCGACAAAGACGCCCTCCATTTCTCGTTCTTCATCAAGTCTTTGCCATAACGCAGAATTTTCATCTGCGAGGTGCTCTAATTCTTGTAGTTTGGTTTCTAAAATTTGTACTCTATCAGACAACTCGTTCAATGAGAGTGCCTTTTTGAGTGCTTTCTGGATTAAATAAAACATCAATCAACTCCTGTCTTGTAATTATACCTGACTTTCGACTGTAAATTAATTCCAGCAATCTTTTCTGTGCGTCTAGCGGGAGCGGAAAGGGATTTTCTATAAATTGTGACTCAGTGAGTTCAAACATTTCCAGGTCGTATGTCATATATTAAATAGTTAACTACCGGACGAATCGTCATCGTCGCCAGGATGGTAATCAATAACATAACCAATCTCAACGAAAGCCCCTTCGGGCGGGATAGCTACGAAACTTACGACGTTGGAAACTGGATCATAAGTCCATTCCGTTGATACAGCATAGTCTACAAAAACGATTAATGTATCTTCTAACGGGGTGTAAGTCAACTCCCACTCCTCAAAGGGCACAACTTGCGTGGTCGCGTCTTGAACACCCGCAGCCCAATCCTCCGAGCATATATCCACAACCGTCCCGCCAAAGTAGTTCGTTGCTTCTATATACTTGAAGCCCGTGTATGCGGGAGACGGCGGGTTTTCACATACACTTTCATCAGCCGGCATATTTACTATACTTGCCATAAAAACTGACTTTCTTTGGAGTTGGTACCAGTCTGTGAAACTTTGAGTATCTGGCATATACCAATTGCTTTGCTCTTCTTCATCACTTACAAACACAACCAAAAGACCAGCATCGTCACGAAGCCACGTTTCATTATAAGGGTTGTAATCAACATATCCCACAATTGAATCAAACCCTGCTTCGGTACCCGCAGGGTAAATGTCGTTGTAAGTATCCCACGCATCTTGAACTGTATCGCCTGGCACTAGTGGGAAGGCAGTTGTCTGCTCAGACCAAGATCTTGCGGTTGAAGTTATCCCCAGTCGCCAACCAGTAGGGGGAAGAGCATTCATCATTTGTTCAATACCATCTATGACATTCTGGGAGTATCGGTTCATCGAACCAGAAAAATCAATGAGCCATACAATATCGATACCATCAATAGTGTGAGGCTGTTCAAAAGAATCAATCCAAACGTCGCCACCTTCTCCGGGTACCTCCACTGGCACCTCCACGATAACCTCTACCGGCACTTCTACGGGCACCTCTACAGGCACTTCTACTATGACTGTTTCGGGTGGGTGCATATCGTAAATCGCGTAATCTCCCTCGCACCCCACAATCAGTGCCAAAAAAATAAATAATAAATTTACGCGCTTCACGGTTGGGTACCCCCTCGGCGGGGAGCCGCTGCGCCTGGAAACGCTTTCGTCGCCATCGCAGGGTCAGCGGTGCGCACCCTCGCTTCTAATAAGTCTTGATCGATAGAACTGATTGGAGCAACCCACACAATTGAATCCAAAGGAAGAGGTATTAAAAACGTTCCCACATCAATGGCCGAAACAACCCCAAGAAATCTTCCCGCTTTGTCATAAACTCCGGAACCGGATGAGCCAAACCACCCAAACATATTTGTAATTATGTATCCGCGTTCAAGCGCTGCGACATACCCACGGATGGTCAGTAAATCGTGATGGCTGGGGAAACCAGTATATGTTATTCTGGCTCCTACGAGCCTCTCATCATATGTGGACTGTGGGCGGTAAGGGACTGCGGTTCGGGTTTCCATTTCAGGAACCACAAGGAAAGCCAAATCAGTTACTGGATCACATAAGACGAGGCGACCCGTGACGGTTTCACCATCGCGACCTTCAACAATCATTACTGTTGCTGCCCCAACGACGTGGGCGGCAGTTACAACAACACGCCGGCCAAACATATACATGTAAGTTCCGGATCCGTGACCGCTCCCCAATAGGGGACGCACTTTAACTGCGGCTGCTCGTGCGCGCCTCTCGGCAACAGAAAGCCGGGGCGCGTCAACAACTTCAACTGGCTGACCCAGATAATCAGTTACTAATACAGTTGATGCTGCTTCTGTGGTGGTGGCGGGGAGGGTATAACCATAAGTTTTGCTGGGCTGTGTATACGGAGGGGAACAACTTATTAAGCTTATTAAAACAAGTATACTAATTAAATTTTTGAAAAACCACCTTGGCACGAATATCCCTCCGTGTTGGGTTACTTCATCACTTTACACCGTATCTGCTACCTGCAACTCCCGCGGGACGCTATAATCTGCATACAACCTTGAGCCCTTTCTAACCTTAGCCTATAATAACTAGGAAGCAATCCCCCTTTGACAGAAGAAGTTATAGATTTATTCTAATTTTATTTAATTATTCGCGACCAACGCTGTATAATGCGCGATTCTTGAAGAGGGAGAGCCGTCGGTCCTGCACGTTCAGCCCTCTCGCGCTTGCGTTTTTCGTCCTGTTCTCCCGCAATGTCTCGGTAGACGCCGTACGCTTCTAGTTTCTTCTGGATTCCTTCGTGAAACGCGTTGTAATCAAACTTGGCTTCTTCGGGCGCGGCTTCATCGCTGACGAGGTAGTCCGATATCTCGGCAATCTCGATGAGGTAGCTGTCAAGCCGGTCAAGCTCGCTCTTTACGGTTTCTTCCTCATCGTCATTGGGTTGGAAATCCTCGTCCCACACCATATCAACGCGGAGCATCGCGGCTTCTGAATCTTGAACGCCGCGGGCAAAAACCTCGACGTAGCGAATGCGCGGGTTAGGATAAAGGGTGTCGTCGGCTATGGACTGGGCATCGTGTCGGATCTCCCAACGCAGACGGTGGGTGTCTTCATCAACAATGATATCCTTGATGGGCCAGTATGCTTGGTGACGCAGAACAACCCCGGCTACACCAATGTGCTCATCGCCACCGGGCCATTCAATCTCCAAAGAGGTTTGGCTGTCTTCCGAGATGCTA
>Ga0080013_1005387_pt1 | contig 11960 bp, 17 predicted proteins | sample ETNvirenome_6_85_FD_69236 | JGI IMG/M metagenome (GOLD analysis project Ga0080013, IMG submission 69236) | Marine viral communities from the Pacific Ocean - ETNP_6_85 (SPADES assembly) (version 2) | ecosystem: Environmental > Aquatic > Marine > Oceanic | place: Pacific Ocean | collected 2013-06-19 | reverse complement strand
TCGTGTACTTTTGTGAAATAATGTCTTCCTGACTTTCCTCTACGTCCCATATATTATTCTTTTTCCTGTTCTTCATCTTCTTCTGCTTCATCTTCTAATATTTCGTTTAGAGTTGATATCTGATTTGATACGTGTTCAGCGTGTTTCAACAACTCGCTTAGAGTCTCGTCTCCGAAATACATTTCCATTTGGTTTACTGCGTCTAGATGTTCTTTGAAATCTTCACTGATGATTTGTATTGCTTCTGCGTTTTCCTGCACGAATCTCATAGTTCCTAGCAATTTGGTTGCATACCAAACCATTAAGACATTAAAAGAGACGGAGAGCGCTAAAATTGCATAAATCATTTTTTTGGTGTCCAGTTCTTCATTTCTTGTTTATATGTTTTGACTTCTTCTTTCGCTTCCTCAATGTGTTGATTTACGATAGAGCCAACTTGCGCTTCGACGTCCTGCTTCTTAGCTAGATTTATAAACTGAGGTATTCTCTTTACCTCGGTACTACTACAATCTTCTTTGGAGCAAGCGTCTACTGTTTCGCCAAATGAGTGCGTGACTTCAAATTCGTTCTCGCAACTCTGGCATTTGTATACGTACCTCGGCACTACTTTGTAAATTCTTCAAAGACAGCGGTTGCGTCGGAAGTGTTTTCGTTTTGTGTGTCAACTTCAACGACGGGAGGATTGTTTACAACAAGTCCATCATCTGTGTTTTGAAAGTCAAACCCTTGTAAAACGGGAACTATATCTGTTTGATTCATAAGTGAGTTCTGTAGCGCCATCATTACGGCTCCGAGTGCTTGGTTAGTTAGTTGCATTGTTGCAAACTCCTTTTTGTTTGTTTGTAAGTTTATTATAGCATGATACGAATATTATTTATAATATCATATAATAATAAACACTAAAAGTAATTAGTCAAGTGATAATTTTATTATTATCTGGAGTAGTCGTCTTCTAAGCGGACGACATCATCAAGGTGAGGAGTGCTTACCTCTATCACTTCTACGTTGCAATAGGTTGCCCCGAAGCGATGTATTTGACCTGGTTTAACGTGGAATGATTGACCTGGTAGTATTTGCATTGGCGTATCGTGTTGATCATAATTATATAAAACGCCGCTGATAACGTATAGAGTTTCTTCTTTTACTTCGTGGTATTGTTTTGAGAGTCGGTGCCCTGCTTTAATGAAGAGCAATTTTCCAACGTAATCATCGGTTTTAGCCCAATGTATCTCGTATCCCCACGGCTTTTCTACCTTATTCATCATCTATTTTCTCCAACTCGTATTCTTCGAATCTCATTTTGTCATTATGTTTAGTGCGATAGACTTCATATGTTTTCAATGGTCTGTCGTAGAAGTCATACGAAAAAGTTCTCAAAATGATTCCAGTGCCTGCATCTTTGACGACGCCATCGGCGTAGGGTTCAAACCATTTCACCAGTGAACCAACTTCAAACACTTTCTTTCCTCGCGAATTCTAAATCCGCTTCGTACATCATTTTAGCGAGTCCACTAAATTTAACTTTTGGCTTCCAGCCCATTGCTTGCTCTGCCTTTGATGGATCTCCGAGGAGGAGTGGAACTTCATGTGGGCGAAACAATCTCTCAGATATTTCTACGTGTTCGTTTACATCAAGTCCAGCGTGCTCGAATACGGCGTCCAAGAACTCCTTTACCGAGTGAGTCTCGCCAGTAGCGACGACATAATCATCTGGTGTGTCCTGTTGCAGCATCATCCACATTGCAGCTACATAGTCTCCTGCGAAGCCCCAGTCTCTCTTAGCATCGAGGTTGCCTAAATAAAGCTTGTCCTGTAAGCCCAATTTTATACGGGCGGCTGCAAGGGTTATTTTGCGGGTTACAAACGTCTCTCCACGGCGTGGTGACTCGTGGTTGAATAGAATTCCGCTGGAGATGTGCAGTCCGTAACTTTCTCTGTAGTTTCTGCAAAGATTATGGGCGTAGACTTTGGCGCAAGCGTATGGACTTGCTGGAGTCAGTCTGGTTGTCTCTCGTTGAGGGTGCTCTGGATTGTCTCCGAACATCTCTGACGATGACGCTTGATAGAAGCGGGCTTTTGGACAAGTGTTCCTGAATGCTTCCAAGAGACGGAGAGTTCCCATTGCGACGAATTCAGTTGTCTCTTCTGGCGTCTCAAATGATACTCTGACGTGTGACTGGGCTGCTAAGTTATAAATCTCATCTGGTTTATGTTCGATAAGAAGCCTATGGAGACATCCCGAGTCGTTTAAGTTTCCATATACCATATGGAAGTTTTTATTATCCATCAGATGATTTACTCTATCTGTACTTATCAAGGATGTTCTGCGCTTCATAGCTACGACTTTATAGCCCTTGAGTAGAAGAAGTTCTGCCAGATATGATCCATCTTGCCCCGTTATTCCTGTTACAAATGCTGTTTTCATTATTTATTCTCCAAATACCATTGTATGGTTTTTTCAATACCTTCATCGAATGAGGTAAATTCATACCCTCCGACTAGCTCCAAGAATCGTTTATTAGAGCCATCCTTGCGATACTGCCCATCTAGATTACTATTATAACTTATTTTTATATTCTTTTCAATTTTATTATTAGCAATGCTTGCCATTTCCCTTATACTAAGGTTTTCATTTGGAGCAACAATCAGCGGTATATCTGAATTGTGTTTCTCTAAGAGTACGGGAATAATCTCTGCCAAGTCATCGACATAAAGTTGTTGCCTCTTTGGATTCCCAGTTCCCCATAGTTCTATAGCTCCGCCGATATCTGCTTTTACCAACTTAGACACCAAGGCTGGGATAAAGTGTGATTTCTCCGTGTCGAAGTGATCACATGGACCATAAATATTAGATGGACAGAAAGTAGAATAATTCAATCCATACTGTTTTCGGTATGATAAAGTCTGAACATGCAGTGCTCGCTTGGTATATCCGTATGAGAAGTTGGTTTTTGCTGGTGCTCCATTAAATATTTGTTCTTCCGTGAATGGATACGACGCAACAACATCTGGGAAGGCACAAGTGCTTAACGAAGATAGGACTCTTTTGACTCCCGACTTATACGCTTCGTGCAAGACATTGGTATTGATTATAGTATTTTGATAATAGAAATCTGCCTGCCTTGTCGCATTGTCTTTTATTCCCCCTACTCTTGCTGCCAAATGTATAACTGCGTCTGGCTTAATGTCTTCATACATTTTTCTACAACTCTCAGAGTTCGTTAAGTCGTAATCTTTTGAAGAGATGTAGTTCCACTCAGGCTTTAGTAGGCTCAGGCGTTTACCTGTAAATCCGCTACCGCCTGTTACAAGAACGTTGTCAGGCATTAGATTCTCCGTTAAAGAATCTTTCAGAGCCTATATTTTTATCGTCTATAAATAAATCATAATTTGGCTTTCCAAACTTTAATTCATGATATTTTACACCCCATTTAGAAAACTGCTTCTCTGTCACCTCTCTCCAGTCCAAACCAGTTGTAGTTCCTCTCGCTGTCCAATATACAATTGTATTTCCAGAGTCATAGAGATCGTTTATTTTTTCAATATTTTCTTCTATAGGCAAGGCATCTGGATAATTTCTATCGCTCTCATACCTGCAAATTGTTTCGTCTATATCAACATAGTAAATCATTAGTCACCCTTTTCAACTCTATAAGAGTCGGAATCAAAATGTTCTGTAGAAAATTCAAACAATTCAGAATCTTCTATTGCTATCATTCGGTGTCGCAATCCACGATAAACATGGAAGTTTTCACCAGGATTTAAAACCATCTCTTTGGCGGCTGTTATGTCGTCTTCGTCAGAATACTTTATAAGCATCTTTCCCGATTGTAAATAAAAAACCTCATCCTTCAGTACGTGATAGTGCCAAGAGCATTTCTTATCTTTCTCGAAAAATAAAAGCTTTCCGCAATACTCTTCGCAGTTTACTATCCACCTTTCGTGTCCCCAACCTTTTTGTACGAATTTGATTGGTAGGCTCATTGATTTATTTTCTTTACCAGACACTTCTGCCACCATCCATTATTATATTTGCTCCAGTCATATACTCACTAGCATCTGAACATAGAAAAACTATTGCTCCTTCATACTCGCCTGAGTTAGCCATTCTCCCCATAGGGATTAATGACGTCAATCTCTGTACAAAATCATCTGGCAGGTTCTTGTTGTAGATTCCTGCTGGTGAAAGAGAATTAACTCTAATATTTTTATCAGCAAAATAAGTTGACATATATTTGGTTAATCCCAAGAGAGCCCATTTAGAGACGCTATAGGTGACAGGCTTTACATGTTGTTCGTTTTCATTTATATTGCTTTTCTTATAAATTCTTTGATCTGGAGCGCTTATTGCGAGATCGGATGCAATGTTTATAATATTGCCACCGCCAGTTTCGAGCATCTTATTAACAACTATTTGAGAACACAAGAAGCAACCATCTAGTCCAACCTTCATGTCCTCATTCCAACTGTCCATACTCATGGTTTCAAAGCGTACAGATGGATTCATATCTCCTGTCTTTTCAACTTTAGTGTCTTTCGCAGCATTGTTTATTAAGACATCAATTTTCTCGTATTTTTGAATCACACTTTCAATAGAGCTTTTGTCCAAAACATTCATGTACTCTGCTACAACTGTGTCATTGCAGTATTTTTCATTAAGTTCATCACGTAAAAGTTCGACACTTTCAATATTAACATCTGTCAAGATAACCGTCGCGCCATGAGACGCGACTGCATTAGCATGTTGTCTACCAAGTATCCCAGCAGCACCAGTTATCAAAATGGTTTTATCACTCAAATCAAATAAATTCTTCATACAAATCCTCAAATATCTTCTTATGTTCTAATATTGTTTGCTTTTCTCTACCAGTTTCAGCCCTCGCTGTCTGTAATACGAATGGACCATTATACCCTATTTCTCCGAGTCCTTTAAATATAGATTCAAAGTCTGTATCTCCTTCTAGGGGTGCAACCGTCCTTGCGTCAAATGTCCTATCTTTTAAATGAACATTGTTGATTTTTCCAGCAAAAAAGTCGATATACTCAGAATGATCCAATCCATATGATGTTATATTACCTGTATCATATGTAACGTAGAAATTGTCGCAAAGAGAAATAATTTCTGAAAGATATTGTATACTCAATTCAGCCTCGAAAGAGAAACAAATGTCTGGGAAGGAATCTCCTACCTTCTTTATCAGTTTGCAAAACTTCTCTCTAACCTTGTCGTCACTCATGCTACTATCTTCCAATAGCGGTATAGTAATGTTTCTCAAAGATGTTTGCTCCAACAAGACTTCGCATAGGGTAACCAAGTTTTCATTAAGATAATCTTCGTCAATTATTCTTTCATCTACCAATGTGTCTAAACAAATAGACGTTATTGGATAAGCGCTTGCCTCCGTTGCAGATTCATACATGGGGTTATTTAACCCGCGCCCTTTGGTTATTAGCCATTCCACTCCTTGTAATCCGCATTCTTCTAAAACTTCAAACTCTCCCTTCCAATCTTCTGGGAATTCTTGTATATGCCCGTTTGTTGGAAGAGATAGCCTTCCTTGCATTAGTCCTATTTTCATTGTACAAACATCCTATTCAGCCTAAGTTCTTCGGAGACTAAGTTTCCATCGAAAGATGAGTTAAAAACTACGTATTCTGCCACCTCTTCTGGTTCCATGAAGGTATCAAAATCTTGTCCTAGTTTTTCAACCTTTCTGCCCATCTCCGTCTTTATAGAGCCAGGGGAGACGCAAATGACTCGTATGTTATGTTCTTTAAGTTCTTTGTGTAACGATCTCGACAAGCCCAAGAGGGCATGCTTTGACGCACAATAGACAGACGTTGTAGCGCCTCCAGCATATGCAGAGGATGAAGCTATGTTAATAATTCTACCCCAAGACTTGTCAATCATATTCTTAGACAATTCCTTGATTAACATGAATGGAGCAGTCACGTTGATGTCGATACACTGCTCGTACTCTTCCATACTCATGTCCGTTATCTTGTTAATTGGAAAAACACCTGCTGCATTAACTAAGATGTCCACATTGGGAAAATTAGAATCAAGCAGCATATTTGCAATATCATCGGTGCTGGATAAATCGCAGATTTGCATCGAATGATCGCCTGGATGGGTACTGTCAATTTTATTTTTAAGACTTGATAGCTTCTCAGTGTCTCTTCCAACTAATATTATGTTGCATCCTCTGCGAGCGTATTCTACAACGAGCGCCTTGCCAAGTCCGCTAGATGCACCTGTTATCAGCGCATACTTTCCCTTAAAATTACTCTGTGACATCATTCACCTTCCTAAGCTTATTTGCTATCGGAACCTCTGAATCATATACTTTTTTGATGCCGTCTCCAAGCATAATCTCCATTGTTCGTATGGCACTAATCAGTGCTGCTGATTTTTCAATTGATGCTGCCTGATCAGATCCATAGGAAGCTCTATCGTTCGTAATATGGAACTCTATACATTCGGCACCAAGGACGACAGAGCCTACGCAAGCATCGTGCCCATTGTAGTGATTTGAAAATCCAGCCTTAATGTTTGGATAATTCTCCTTCAAAGTGCTAATGTGATTCAGATTTACTTCTTCCCTGCTTGTTGGATAGGTACTCGTGCAAGCCAGAACATACTCAACATTATCCAAAACATTGATGGCTGCTCCAATTTCCTCTTCTGTACACATGCCTGTTGATAAAATTACTGGGCGTCCCGTCTCGTTGAGAGCCTCAAGGAACTTCTTATCTGTCGTCAAAGCAGAGGCAATCTTGTGATATTTGACATTCAGGTTCTCTTCTACTTCTTTTAAGCTATTTGTATCCCAACAAGAAATAATAAAATCCAAACCAAGAGAGTTGGAATAGCTTTCAAGTTCCTTATACGTCTCCATATCAAATTCTAGCCCCTCCTTTTGTTGGCGATTTGTGTCACCCCACGGAGATACGCGATCCTTATTTAGTTCTTCTTCAGTGTAAACTAAATCTATAGTTCTCTTTTGAAACTTTACAGCGTTTGCTCCTGAATCTGATGACATTCTAATCAGCTTCTTTGCCAATCCAACGTCACCATTGTGGTTTATTCCTATTTCGGATATGATATAAATATTAGACACTTGGTAACTCCTCAGTTTTGTTGAAAAAATCTATAGTATTTTTTAAAGCCTTAGCTTTTCGACTTGCTAAGTCAATATCTCTGTAATTTGTTTTGAATTGCATAATCTTAGGTTGAATGCGCTCTGCGACAGGGCACAGTCCTTTCTCGTAGACAACATCTTCATATATCTCTGGATATCTTTTTACGAAAGTCCTGTTCTGCATTACTGGCTCTAGATAAGGTACGGACCATGCGCCGTAGAATCCATCTCCGCCGAAGCTAATATACTTCTCTCTAAATTCTTGCCAAGAAATGCCACGTTCTTCTCCATCAAACAACAGTCCCAATGTAAAATAAGAGTGACTGCAATCAGAAGGAGTGTGCTGGGGCGTGATGTAATCACAATTTGATAAGGCGTCTATAAACATATTTGCTACGACTTTCCTCTGTTCTACCTTGTGTTCCAAATGCTCCAACTGAGCGAGGGCAATTGCCGCATTAAACTCAGGCATGCGATAGTTCCATCCTATCTCATCGTGGCGTTTGTAGTTTGGATCTTGGTAAACACTCTGGTTTAGTTTGATTTGCCCATATGAGGCTCCGAGGTTCTTATAGCCATGTCCTGCTACCTTCCTAGCCAATTGAGCGTAGTGTTCATTATTTGTTGTAATGATTCCACCCTCTCCACAACTCATATGCTTGGAGTTCTCAAAACTCCAACTAGAAACATGTCCAAGAGTTCCAGCAAGTTTGCCCTTGTACCTCGACAAGAAGCACTGTGCATTATCCTCGATAACTGCTATATTATGTCTATTGGCTATTTCCATAATTCTATCCATATTGCAAGGAAGTCCATATAGAGAAACTGCAATAATAGCCTTGGTTCTATCGGTTATCTTTCTTTCGATATCGTCTGGATCAATGTTGAAAGTCTTTGGATCTATATCTGCATATACAGGGATTGCGTTTGCGTGAATGGTTGCCGTAGTGTCCATAACAACTGTCAAAGCTGGCGATATAACTTCATCTCCAGCCCCAACGCCGACGGCTTCCAGAGCGGCGTGCAGAGTTGATGTGCCTGAATTCATAGCAACAGCGTATTTAGATTCGAACTTTTCAGAGAACTGTTCTTCCAGAATCTGACACCATGTGCCTCCAGTGGAGGACCAATTCTCAGAGTTTAAAACTTTCTCCAAATATTCAATTTCACTATTAAGGTATTTACTAGGATTTTTATTCATTATACTTTTACTCGCTCTATCATTTTCTTCTGATTGTCTATCCAAGATTGCTCGCGACACCAATTGATATCCACTACACTTGGGTTGGATTCTAAGAATTTCAGTATATTTTCGAAAGCCATTTCGGATTCTATATCTTGAAAATGCTCTATTACTGTCTTGAAGAAATCTAAGTCTTCTTCGTAATCTAAAGTCATTCTTATATTTTTCTTTTCATACATTTCTGGAACATTTCTAACTTTTTCAACATTGAAGCCATATGATTCGGAAACAAAATGAGGTCTAATGAATTCAGTATCCGTGTCGCTCTTTGTATTGCATACTTCTTCTAACGCCGTAGTTTTGATTCCATACACGTCATTATACAGTCCTCTACCGTCGATAAAATCAGTTTTTTCTAAGTTATGCGAATGTTGACTAAAACAGATATCAGCCAATCCAGAATCGAAGAAGATGTCATCTCCATCTGCATTGACTAAAAAATCAACGTTATATCTCTTTGCAGCACCGAGCCACCTCTTCAATTTATCTGGCGAAGAGCCTCTAAAGAATTCAATATTATTTCTTGTCGCTATTTCGCACAATTCATCGTCTTCCGAAAATTCAGTAGTGCATAGTACAATTATGTCGGCTTGTTTTGATTTCTTTACCCGACTAATCAAATGCTCTATTGTGGTTTTGCCTCCTATTTTCTTTAGTGCCTTTTTCGGCAATCTAGTAGACCCCGTTCTCACTGATATAAATATCGCTTTCATAAACTCCTCATTCAAATGAGTCGATGTGATTTCCATCACATATCAAGTATTTTTTCAATTTCATTATTGTTAACATGTTCTCTGGCTTGCAAGAATTCTTCCATCGGCATAGCTCCGAAGTTTACAGGATTGCCATCCTTGTCATCAAGAACCTTAGTGGCGTCATCTAATTCCAAAACATAATTGTGAAATGCATCGTCGCATACAGGTTCGCCGCGAGAGTCATAAGTTATTCCAAAATGCTTCGTAAGCTCAGGTTTAACCATCTTCCACATCTTCGTACCAGGATAGGCTGTAGCTGTAAACATCTTAGAATTAACCGAATTGATGGCAGTAAAATATTCATCAGTTCCATTTTCAAGATGATTGGATAGAAACTCTTGTTGCCATTTGATAAAAGCAACGCTCGTCTTAAGATGTTCTAACTCTTCGCCAGGAAAAGCCATTATCCAAGTGCAATTTCCGTGAATACCAGCCTTTTCACAATTCACGACTGCATCCATCATAGTGGTTGGAAAATCGTAAATCTTGCCATTAACTTTCTTTTGAGTTAAGCCATTTTTTAGAATGAACCCTCTCTTTTGCATTAGTCCCAAAGTGTGTGACGAGGCAGATTCTGCTCCGAACCCAATATAAACACAGCCAGATTCCGCCATATCAAAAATCCTAGAATCCGCTTCGTCCATTCTAGTGTGTGTTCCCCATCGAACATTGTCAAGTCCGTAATCTTTGAAAACAGGAACCATTCTCTTGATTCTCTTTTTGTCTACAGCAAAGTTGTCGTCTGGAAAGCCCACAAAATCTAAATTGTATTTATCGACATATCCTCTTATTTGCTTTGCTATGTGCTCACAAGAACGCATACCATAGTTTCTTTCACCCTGCGAGCCTCTATAGCAAAAAGCGCACGCATATGGACATCCTCTGCTACTGACGGTGGTTAAACTCCTTTTCATCTCGAACGGGGCAGCGGAACTATTATTAGCTGCGATTCCCCAGACTGGAACTTTAATATAATCTTCTAATAAATTATATCCGTATGGATCTGACTCAAGCAAATCCCAAGCGGCGTAAGGTATTTTATTCAGATTTGTGGGTCTATCGCCTTCATATTGAAATCTATGTCTTCCTCCGATTTCTCCGATGTAATAGGGGCTTAGTTTATTTGATTTTATAGCCTTTTCGGTTCCCAATTGCTTAATTATTTTAGCGTCATTCAGCATAATAAGAATTACGTCATCGCCTTCAGATCTTCCAATTGCATCCAATTCGGGAATCCAATTGAACAAACCAGACTTTATTTCAGTAGCGAGTCCATTTCCAGTAACAAGGAAACAGTCTGGTTGATGTTTCCTGACTATCTTTGCTACCTCTTCCTGCCATCTTAGTGTGGTGATTTTTCCAGAAAACGCAATAATATCTTGATCTCCGACATTTTGCAAATGTCTCAGTATTATATCTTCTACTTCACCATAAGTCAAGTGACGTCCGTTGGGAAGATTCCTCGCACTTGCCAAGTCATCTTTAATTCTATATCCATTGATATCAATTATATGAGACTCTGCGCCATATTGTCTAGCGATTGCAGCTAAAATACCAGGACCTTCTGGTGGTGTGTTGGGGCACGCTGTTTCTCTTAAGGGCATATTTATGAATGTAATTTTAATACCTTTAAATTGGTCGTATGAAAAATCTTCCACTAACTCGGACGGCTTAATAAACATCTCTTCCTCTAAAAATCTACAGATATTATAACACAGTTTATTTTCACAGTCAAGTGAAAATGCTTATTTTTATTATTTAGGACAATATTTTTGGCAATTCATTTGATTCGTAGGATAAATTATTCACTACAATGTCGTGCCTCGTTGCAATTTCGCAAAGATATTTCAAATCATTTAGCATTTGAGATTGCTGGTGGGGTGATTCAAATCCCGATATGTCGGCAGGCAAATCAACTCCAGCGTGACTTTTTCCCGTCTTTTTCAATGCCTTTGTATATGACATATCGAATCCAGTTACATCAACGGAGTCGCATCCAAGCCATAGGGCAAAAGCTATCATGTGGTTTGTCACAGTGTTGCAGTGAGAATAAGGTTGTTTGCAATTATATTTTTTCGCCAACATAAGCTGAAGCATTTTTACTTCCCATAACCACGGCGACACTAAATCGAGTTTTTCTTTTTCCTCCGCTATTTCCAATAGTTTTAGAAATTCATATTTTCTTGGCACCGATATTAGGACATTAATATCTTTGTCCATACAAGCTTCAAAAGGTTCTTTTAAGGCATCATACGAGTTCGCAGCACACCAGAAATCAGGAACAAAGTCATCAAAAAAACTTATCTTCTGAAAATCGTTGCAAGTAATCTTGACGTGCTGTTCGTAATCTTCTTTATTCGTTTGAAGAAGAGTTGGTCCATGCCCCATGACTATTGCCTTTTTACCCTTGCAAGAATCCTCTAAAGACAACAGCTTGTCAAAGCCGCTAAGAAAATGGTTTCTGATATTCGAGATGTCTTGCTTTTGTAAGGGAGTGTCTCCAGTATTGTCAATCAGAGAACTTAAATTCACGCCCTCTATGTATTGTCTGAATTTGTGCATAAAATATTATCCCATTACCAAATAAAATTGTTCTTATAATAATCAACGATTGGCTCTATCTCTTCATCAAAAACCTTTTTAGGATTCCATCCGAGGGCTCTCAGCTTTTCATCGTTCAGAGCATATCGGACGTCTTGTCCTTGTCTGGAATATGAGAAATCGACATATTGCTTCCAGTCATCAGTGTTGTGATGGGCGGACACTATCTTTCTGACTGTCTCTGCATTTGTTTGTTCGAATCCGCCCGCAACGTTATAT
>Ga0080013_1005386_pt1 | contig 11961 bp, 4 predicted proteins | sample ETNvirenome_6_85_FD_69236 | JGI IMG/M metagenome (GOLD analysis project Ga0080013, IMG submission 69236) | Marine viral communities from the Pacific Ocean - ETNP_6_85 (SPADES assembly) (version 2) | ecosystem: Environmental > Aquatic > Marine > Oceanic | place: Pacific Ocean | collected 2013-06-19 | reverse complement strand
AACATTGGCGATGCGCAAAGATCGTGGGTAAAGCGACAATGGACAGCTTATGTGTCGCGATATCCCGCAACTCTTCCAAAAAGATATGCTTAATAAGGAACAACAATTGTGAATGGTCCTAAAGTTATAAAAAAAGCAGATGACTTGGAAGGTTCTTCTGAATTAGTTAAGACAGGCTATGAGAGTCTTAGCGAGGAAGACAAATCTAAAGTACGAGGAATCTGTGGGGATTCTAAAAAAGAAACAGTAATTCCACTCAATCGCACTAAAACTGAGAAAGAGATTAAAAATAATAATGGGGCTTCAATTGTATTGGGTAGAGATCGATGGGGTATGCCATGTACTGGCTATGGTGGTCGAGGTGACAATGGAGCCGCAGCTATAGATATAGTTGTAGGGAGAATGGGAGCAGGTGCGGTAGAGGAAGTAAAAGGCAAAAAAACAACAACAGAAGTAGACTTTGTAAGAGATGCAGCAAGAATTTATATAAGTCAAAAAACTGATATTGATCTTAATTTTAATTTATCCGCTGGAAGAATCGGAAGCCCTGGATTGCAAATGAATGGTCCAGTTAGATCAAAGCCCTCCCCACGTTCAGGAATTGCCTTAAAAGCGGATGGTATTCGTATAATCGCTCGGCAAGGAATTAAATTAGTTACACGAACAGATGCTCGAAATTCACAAGATGGATCCATTCAGAGCGTTGATGGGATTGATATAATTGCGGGAAATTTAGATACTGGCGATTCGTTTAGTCTACAACCAATGGTCAAAGGTGATAACTTAATAGAAGCTCTTGAAAAGGTTATTACCAATATCGATAAACTAAATGGTTGCGTTGATTCTTTTTTAACTCACCAGTCTTCCTTTAATGAGAAACTTACAAATCATTTTCATATTACTCCATTTTTTGGACAACCAGATCTTCCATCTTTCCCTGTTGTTGCCGAAGGAATTAAGGCACAATTAAATAATTTACTCCAATCAAAGATGTCGTTAAAATTTCATAAAATTAATTTAGCTGGCTTTCGTAACAATTATTTGGCAAAATCTGGTAAAAAATATATTAATAGCAGGCACAATAACGTAAATTAAGATGGCTAGGATAAGTAAAAATATTAATACGCCTCTCACCACTGATTGGACTACGATGGATGGTAGTGAACCATTTTTTCAAAAGGCAATTGGAAATCTGCCAGATAGATATTCAATTACAATTATCACAAATTGGACTGATACTGGAGGTTCAGAGCTACAAAATCGCATGACCGCCAAGCGTGGTGAAGGTGTAGCAAAAATTTTAGCCTTCTATAATAAAGTTCCTGGAACTGCTGATTTAGGTGCTGCGGAAGATTGGTATTTACCAGAAAGACCAAAATCAAAATTAAAAGTTCTTATATCAATTCCTAGTAATATTGTAGAAGCACAAGAAAACAAACCCCCAGTACAAATTAAAGATTTACCTGCTCCTTGGGAAGAAATACGATTAAACACATCTAATTTAAAACAAAAGCTCAAGAATGTTGAAAAGGTTTTAAGGGGATATAATAATGAAGTTGAGAAGTTTCATGGAAAAGTTATAGGTATTGACTTAAGTGTAGAAATAAAAAAAATAGCAAATGTAGTCCCATCTTTAACTGGGTTGTTATCCACCAATGATTTTATTTATAGCTCGTCAAAATCGACATTACTGACATTAGGTGTTGATAAAGATTATGAAATTTTATATGTCTTGCTAGATGATGTAAAGGGGCTTAAAAATCTTTATTTAAAGTTTGAACAATTCAGAAGTACACCTGCGTTTAGCAATGATAGGACAATGTATTTTCTTTCAAAATTGGATGAATTAGATTTTCTTTATAAAAATAAAGAGAAATTATCAATGACAAAGTTTTTTGATACTTATGTCCTAAGACCACCTGTAATTGATTTTTCAGAGCCCCCTCCGAAAAGTAAAAGGTTGCCGTTTGAACCTAAAGGACTGAAAGATGAATGGGAAAAAGCTCCAAAACAGAAGACAGAGGACAAAGCCAGAGAAGAAGCCGATAAATATAATTCTAAGGAGATGAAAGAGAAGCTTCAAGAGATTCTTGATTCATCAGTAGATTTTGTTAATGATGATATTGTAGGTTCTTTAAATAGTATTTCTGATGGTCTAAGATGGGCAGAAGGTCAGGTGGATTATGTTTTTGATGAACTTTTACATAGAATTCCTCTTAAAAATTTGATTAATTCAGTTATGGATTGTTTAAACTTCCGTGGTCTTGAATTTGTAGATATTTCGGAAGGATTTTTGATCACTTCAACTGATTTTTTAAAAGGAACTAGTCAAATTTTTGATCCTCCTACTTTTCAAATTCCAGACGATTTTCCAATTGTGGATTATATGAAAGGTATTGGAGAACAAATTTTAAAAGGAATATTAGATGGTTTAACACAGGCTTTAATTAATTTAGTTATTGATATTCTAAAAGCACTTTTAGATTTTTGTAATGGTTGTGCTTTTGATAATTCTGGAAACCTCAATTACGGTGGTATGAACTTAAATACTGCTTTTAATGTTGGAGGAAATTTTGTTCAAGGGGTGATGGGATCAGTAGATTTAGCATTTCAGGAAACAGGCATTACTGAAGCAAGTAGGCAGGTTGTTGAACAAACTAATCAATGGGCAAAGGATCCGATTTTGCTGGGCGATCAAACCCAAGAAGAGGTTCAAAATCAAGCACAACAAATGCGAGCTATTTCCGCACAACAAGAGATGAGTGGATATTTGGCTGGAGCGTCCACCATTTTAACTCCTGGAGAAACAGGAAATCTTTTGATGGGTTGCGGAGTTGGTAGTGAAGCAACTAACGCATTACGAGCATTGTTAGATAATTTTCCATCACTCAAAGCATCAATAGGCGATTCTGATGAGGATATTAGAGCAATGTGGGAGACTTTTGGTAAGATCATTGGCAAGCCACAAGTTATAAAGGCTGTAACAGACGCAGAAGAATCATTACCCGATAGATTTAGATGTTTGTGCGATGAAGATGAAACAACTTTAAGAAAAGATTTGTTAGAGGGTCGTGCTTCCCCAGAACAAATACAGGAACAAATTGATAAATCGCAAGCAAGAAAGAGTAAAAAATTAAAAGAGTTGGCTACGCTTCTCAACACGGAAGATTTTTTGAATAATGCCCTACCTTCTATCTTTTGTACTGTAAATCCAGACGGCACAATTAATCCAGGACTGCTTGAAGGGATAGATCCAAGCATGGCATCTATGATGGATAGTGTTTTAAGAACAATCTATGATAATATTGCGATGACTTTTAATCGTGATATAAATAATTTTCTTCCTTCTTTGATGATGGAAACTTATACCAATGAAGAAATTCCACGAACAAAAGAGATAACAATTAAGGGGTCAGGGGTTCACCGAGTAATCAATCCTGAATTTCAGCGTTTAGTGAATGAAGGAGCGTATTCTTACGGAACAGTATCAGAAAATTCAGTTAAACCTGGTTATAGTGGCGATGAGGCAAAGAAAGATGAAGGTTCACAGCGCGGTTCCAGAGGGTGGGCGAGGGAAGCAGTAACTATATTAGGATTTACTGTCCCATTCGGAATCAACAGTGATGCTAAATTAAATTTTCCAGATAATGTAGGGATGTGGGAAGAGGGTCAAACAAAACCAACAGGCGATCAAGAATATGAATGGGAATTAGCACAAAAAGCAGCATTAATAGCAGATACCAATCGCGAGCAAGCAGGAAGATATAGCAAAAATTTCAATACTGAAGCGGGGAAAATGACGAAAAAATTTGGATATTCTCCAATGCCAATTTTAAAAACTATAAAAGGATCAAAGAAGTTTGTTCCAGGGTTAGAGGAAGCGTTTAAAAATTTTTGCTCCCCCACAACAGAAATATTTACAATTTCAGATAGAGAAGTATTTCACGTTTATAATTTTGAAATTCCAAATAATCTTGTAGAGCAATCTGGAGTTGATGTTGATAGATTATCTGCCCAAGGTGGCGACGTTGAAGGTGAGTTTGTTAAAGGTGTAAGTGCTACGCAGATGCGCGAAGCTCTTGCTGCCGTCGGCAGAGCCTTAAATGCTGTTAATAACTCTAAACTTGAAATATTATATACTGTTCCTTATTCTGGAGATGATATCAATTCAGCAAAAGACACATATGCGTTAAGTATCGTATTAACGCCAGAAAAATCTATAGCAGGTCCCCCAGGTTTTCCAATTCCACTTTATGCTCAAAGAGATGATTTTGATATCAATACTTCAGCAAAAGATTTAATAATAAGGCGAGACATATCAATCACAAGTGAACCTACTAATTTTGCCCCACAAGAAAAATATTTTGTAAATTTATTAGAAGATGTGTGGAGCGCAGGGTCTTCAGTTTATGAAAATGGTCAACTTCTAACAGAAAAAAGAGAAGGACATTCAGATGGGCTAGGTAATCTCGGTAGTTCCTCTCGTATCTTGAAAGATCATTATTACAATAAAGATGCTTACGATGAGGCTTTTAAAGATTTGTTTTGTAGTTTTACAAATCAAATAAGTAAATCTCCATTTCTAACCATTGAAAATATTAGTTCTTTGAATTTAAATCCAATTCGTGAAATGGGGCAAGAAGGTTGTGATCCAAATTTATTAGATTTAGATACGATTAAAGAAAGAATAAAACAAGAATATTCTCTTGTTCAATGTATTGAAACTATATTTCCAAATGTAGACGGAACAGGAAGTAATAAAGATAATCCCTTTATACAGGCAAATTTTGGCGGTGCTGTTCTTTCTGTGGTTAGGACATATGTGATTGAAAGTTTATTAAGATCTCTTTTTGTTTTTTACTATTTTCGGTGGAAAGCCCCAGAAGATGTTGATCAGACTTTAGTTTCTTTCATATCGAACTCTATTACTGGAGATATTACCAACAGAAGTAGACCACCAAAACCTGATGGTGATTATATAAATATCTTTAGAGATGAAACAATAAAACTTTATAATCGTAATCAACCTGACAACAAAAAAACTAATGATTATATTGTTGCGTTAAATTATTTGGTTAGACAACAAATTTGGGCGGTATCAAATCGTTTGGCAAGTATTTGTGGTTCGTTGGGGGACACCTCTTTGGATACAATCTTATTAGAAGAGTGGATTCCAACTTATGATGTACCTAAAAATTCTTTCGATAGAAGATTTCAAAGACCAGGTATACCTAACAGGCCACCAAATACTGTTACTACACAAGAAGTGGAAGCAGTTTATGGAGATGTTCTTGGTTTGTGCTGGAGAGGAACATTATCAGATACTAAAATTGATAAAGGTTCGGTTGGAATAAGATTATCTCGTAGCCCTAGAGGGTGGCAAGCAGGAGATCCTAATGGCGGAACTGGAATAATAAATATGTTTCCGTTAGGTTTTCTGTTCAGAGAGTATTATGGTGATTGTGACAATGACCCCGCAACTGTGTTAGGGGGAAAACCGAAAGATATTTGGTCATATGATTCAAACTTTCCTGGAAGCTGGTTGAGAGGCAGTGACACAATTTCTAGATCTAAATCTGGTAAAATTTCACAGAATCCAGGACAAGGCGCTACTGGTCTAGATGCTACAGCATATACTGGTCGAACGGTGACATCATACTATTTGGACGCTATAGGACTACGGGAAGTCTTTAGACCTAGGGAATATATGATTCTGGAAGATTCTGCGCTAATTAATAGATCTGAGGCACTAAGGAAGAGCCCAAACGCACCACCTATTCCAGACGCTCCATATAGGTTTGGAGTATCCCAAAATGAAAAAGATGGAATGAAAATTATTTCACAGATGTTGAGAGCCTCTATCGAACCTTGGTCGGCTTCAGAATATGTTGCTGTTAATCCAAGGTGGACACCTAATTATCCATCCGATCCCGCAGCTTGGGATCCTTCTGATCTTGATAGTTCAAGAGGTCAATGGATATATCCAGGGAGTTATTTGAGGACCATTTCGGAAAGCGCCCGCACCGCTACATCTGTTTTCATTGACCCATATGAAGAATGGCTGATTTCGAGGCAAGGCGATGGTGTAGATGCTCGGTGGGATTCTTTTTGGGATGATGGCTTATCAAGATATGGAATGTTATATCCCGCCGACTCACTTTATGAAGAAAAATCTGATGGTACGTTAGGAATAACAGTAAACCAAGGCAATGCTGTATATGGTCCAACGCTGTCTCCAATTCCGCAGGAACACCCAAATTATGAGGCAAATAAGCCCAAATATGTTGTGATAACTGATTTGAGAAACCAAGGGCTCACTCAAGTTGGGATTAGTAAATCCATATTTATAAGTGTTCGTTTACCTGGTTCGAATGGGTTACCCACAACCCAAATGACACAATGGCGATTTTTTCCAAATAAATCTTCTACTGGTGGCATTTGGGATGGTTTACCGCATTTTGTTTATGTTGGACCACAAAGCGCAGGTATTATATTTCCTAGTGAAGATTTAGCAGGTCCACTACAGACAGTAATCGGAAATAATACCAATTCTCAATTTTTATTAAATTATGTTGATTTAATGCTACAAAATAATATTACCCAATACGCTTCTTTATTGGATTTTGATTTACAATCAATTTTAGCAATTCTTGGGTGGGAACAGGACTATTATGAAGGAATAAATTTACAATTTGTAGTAGCAATGTATGATCAGTGGATTGAGGACTTTCAACGAGCAAAAACATTATTAGAATCTGGTCCTAGTCAACGAAAAATTCAAGCTGATGAAGTAAAAGCACGAATAAGTAAATCTGGTGGTCTACCTCGACGCCCAATGGCAACTCCGTTTACATTTGATCTTTCAAACGGAGGACTCATACAAGAAATGTATCTTCGAGTAGAGGAGCTTGATATTGCGAATGCTGAAGAAAAATATGAAGATGCTCAACTTGTTGAGGATAATTTTAAATATGTAAATGGATCAGACAGGACTAATGATTTAAAAGGTATAGTAAATATAGAAGCTTTTCAGGATTTCCTTCAAAAAAAATTCGGAACAAGAGCAAACGCCGCGTTACTTAAAAAAATTCTTAGCCCTGAACAAGTAACTGGTCCGTTAGCAATTGAAGATTGCGGAGATGATTTACCTTCCAATCAAGGAACAACAACCCCAAGTGTTATTGAAGATCCACATACAGAATTTCGTTTAGACGATTTTTTTGGTAAAATTAGTCTTGGTTTAAGGATTTCGCATGTATTGCCGCCTGACCAGTTTGGAACACAAAACGAACTACAACAAGAACTATCGTCATCAGGTTTTTCTGTAAATCCGGTGGTCATTTCCAAAGAAAAAGCATTTTTTGTTAAAGAAGAGTTTCCCCCACCAACAGTAGCTGTGGGCACTGGTCAAGTTACATCTAGTTTGACTCCGCGAATAGTAAATGTCGCTCCTATTGTTTCAGTTGAGACTCCAATTGATATGACCTCCAAGATAACTAATAGTGAAGTTCTTAAAACTATCACAAGACCAGGTAACACTACGGAAAAAATTGGATTTTTTAGAGAGCAATATGAGTCTGCTTTATCACAAGAGAATAATAGTTTATTAAAATTATTACAAGCAACACCAGATTATAGTTTGTTGTTTAAATATTTGTTTCCAATTGATCGTATGTTATCTCTCACGAATGTTTATTCTGCTACATATATTGGCTCAATTAAGGATGTGGATAAAGTATTTGATAATACAAAAGTTAATTTAAGAAATTTGTTTTTTAATCTAACAACATCTGGTAATCCATATTGTGCGGCAGGACCGAGCAATATGGATATATCGAATGCCCTTCTCAATGGTCTTGATATAGAAGGTCTTGCTGGACAAATGGCTTTAATGATAGCAAGGGCTGCTTTATTAGTTTTCAAGGGTTTTATGGAAGTTGCCGATATTAATGTTGCTATCTCTAGAAGAATAATTGATCTTATTCATCTAGCAAATCAAGCCATTGCCCAAGGACAAATTTTGGCAAATCAAGCACAATCTGTTGGGACATCTCTTGGAGAAATGTATGATAATCTTGCGAATATGGGTCCGAATGATCCTTGTGCTTTACCATCTCCAAGGCAACCAGGTAAACCCCCGGATGAGTGGTTTGATCCAGTAGATGAAAATTTTATTTCAGAACCACAAACATGGATGGTTGGTCTGGCATTGGTACCTTTGGCTTTAATTCCATTTGGGTTCGGTCCTCCAGTAACATTTCCTTTTGCTTTTATTTATTGGGCATTAGACCGCAAGCCAGATCCAAATTGGTTACATGGTCCAGGTACAGAAGATTGGTTACAGAAACTATTTAATAAGAATTCAAATGAAGTAAATAAAGAACTTTTAGGTGCGCCAACTGATGGATGCTCTGCTGATATTGGTTTGACACCACCAGGAACATTTAGAAATAACAATGGAGGGCAATAAAAATGGCTGGATTAACTCCCGAATTACCATTATTTAAAAACACGGCAAATTCATATAAACTAATAGAAGATTATAAAAGTCTTGTAAAGCAAAATTTTAGAAATCTCATGTTTACAATCCCTGGTGAGCGCATGATGGATTTGGATTTCGGAGTTGGTTTGAGAAAATTTTTATTTGAGATTGATAATCCAAGAGTTTACGGACAAATATCCACGAGAATTAGAAAACAAGTAAATAAGTATCTTCCTTATGTTGAAATATCGGATATTTCTTTCAATTCTAATGCCATCAATGAAGAAGCACCTTCTAATTTTTTAGGTATTTCTATAAAATATGTTATAACGCCACTAGAAGCAGTTGACAATATTAGTTTATCTTTACCAGAAGACTAATTATTTGTTGAGGAGGGACAAGGAAGTTGCCAAAGAATAAAAAATATCCAACTATCAAATACACCTCCCGTGATTTTAATTCTATTAGAAGCGATTTAATAGATTACGCTCAAAAACATTATTCAAATACTTTTAAAGATTTTAGTGAAGCTGGATTTGGCTCATTGATGTTAGATACGACCGCTTACATTGGAGATATTTTATCGTTTTATCTTGATTATAGCGTAAATGAGTCCTTTTTGGATACAGCAATTGAATATGATAATGTATTAAAATTGGGAAGACAAATGGGATACAAGTTTAATCCCAACCCTTCCTCCTATGGAGTAGCGACTTTTTATATTATTGTTCCAGCGCCCACCACCGGAACAGGCCCCGACACAGATTATGTACCAATATTGAAAAGAGGAACTCAAGTTTCTTCTATCGATGGTGTTGGATTTACTTTAAACGAAGAAGTTAATTTTGCGAATCCAAATAATGAAATTGTTGTTGCCAAGGTTAATGAAACAACGGGAGTTCCTACTTTTTATGCCATAAAAGCTAAAGGGCAAGTTGTTTCTGGGGAGATACAATCCACACAATTTAATTTAGGGAAATTTCAAAAGTTTTTAAAATTAAGATTGAATGTTGATAATGTTACAGAAGTCGTATCAGTTTTTGACGGGGAAGGGCACGAATATTTTGAGGTAGATTATTTATCACAAGATGTAGTTTACAGATCTACTAAAAATCGTGGAACTGATAATAAAACCGTTCAATCAACACTTAGACCATTTGTAGTTCCAAGGAGATTTACAATTGAAAGAACAAGAACTGAATTATTTTTACAATTTGGATTTGGAACTGAGATAGAAGATACATCGGTTGATCCGGCTGTTGATCCGAGTCGCGTTGTGTTAGATGTACATGGAAAAAATTACACAAGCGACACATCTTTTGATCCTACAAATTTTTTGAAAACTGATAAACTTGGGGTGGCTCCAAGCGACACAACTTTAACGGTATCATATCGCGTTAATGATGCTAAAAATACTAATGTTGGAGCCGATTCTATAATTAATGTTGACGCACCTTTCTTTGAATTTGCTGATTCGTCTATATTAAATAACGCAAAACTTAATAATGTTATAAATTCGCTTGAAGTAACAAATGAAGAATCAATAACAGGCGATGTAACTTTGCCAAATTCAGAAGAACTTAAAAAGAGGATTTATAATGTATTTTCTTCACAAAATCGCGCCGTGACACTACAAGACTATAAAAGTCTTTGTTATTCGATGCCCCCACAATTTGGAGCGATTAAGCGCGTTAATATAGTTAGAGACCCAGATTCTTTTCGTAGAAATTTAAATTTGTATGTCATTTCAGAAGATGAAGATGGTAATCTTGTAAAAACAAGTCAAGCAATAAAAGATAATTTAAAATTATGGCTTAATCAAAGTAGAATGATTAATGATACGATCGATATTTTAGATGCTAAAATTGTAAATATAGGGTTTGAATTTACAGCAATTTCTTCTTTAAATGCGAATAAGTTTGATGTTTTGAGTGACGCTATTACTCAATTAGTTTCATATTATAATCAAAAGTTCGAAATAGGAGATCCTTTTTATGTTACAGATATCTATAATCAAGTTAACAAGATGGACGGAATAATTGATGTTTCTAGAGTTAAAGTTATTAGAAAAGATGGAGAAGCTTATTCTAGTTTGTGGTTTGATATGGATGATAATTTTTCAGAAGATGGAAGGTATATAAGAGTTCCAAATAATGTAATTTTTGAAATTAAATATCCTGACGTGGATATTAAAGGTTCTATTGAATAATGCCAATTAAAAGATATACAGCTATAAAAGATAATACTATTACGAATGCTTATAGGGCTAACCTTATCCATAGGGGCACTGGTAGTAATATGGGTCGTGCTGACTCTCTTGAAGTATTTTCAATCTATGCCCAAGCAAATAGCTCTTCTTTAGAGGCTTCTCGAATTTTGGTTCAATTTCCTGTTGTTACTGGTGATATTACTAGCAATACGACAGGTTCAGTTGAGGCAGATCGAAATTCTGGAAAAATACCTGCTAGTGGTAGTGTTGATTTTTATTTGCGACTTTTTAATGTAAAACATAGTGAAACTTTGTCAAGAAATTATACTCTTGTCGTATCACCTGTTTCTCAATCATGGCAAGAGGGTAGTGGTTTGGATATGGATGAGTATAAAGATTTTACTTATGATGGTACAGGATCCAACTGGTTAAATTCAATTGCTCATACAAATTGGGCAAATGACGAGGGAGAAACTTTACAGGGTGGCAGCTACTTAACTGCTTCTTGGCATGGCGCAAAAGCAACAACTTATAATGAATTTAATTATAGGCAAACAATTGGAGAAGCTGGCACCGAGGATTTAGAAGTTAAAATCACTGGTCTTGTCGAACAGTGGATTAAAGGAACTGGCAATTCTGGATATTCTAATTATGGGGTTGGCATTTTTATAACCGGAAGTGAAGAGAGCGGCAGTCGTTCATATTATACTAAAAAATTCTCTTCTCGTAGTAGTGAATATTTTTTTAAGCGACCAGTTATTGAAGCTCGTTGGGATGACACCAGAAAAGATCATAGAGGCAATTTATATGTTTCAAGTTCAGCATTAAGCGCAAATGATAATAAACATACTTTATATCTTTATAATTATTTTAGAGGTCAACCGAAAGATCTTGTAGGGCTTACTAATAATGTAATTTATGTTCAATGCTATACGAGCGCAACTTTAGGTGATGTTGAGTCTGTAAGCGGTCTTGGACATACCAGAAATTATGTTGTTACTGGTGGTAAAACAACAGATACGGGTGTATATACCGCCTCTTTTGCTCTTTATACAACTCGTAGTGTTGTTTACGATAGATGGGCAAGCGGTTGGCCAATAACGGGGTCTTCATATGTAGCACATACAGGGTCTTTTAAACCAAAACCAGTTGATACTTCTACGGGATATTTTATCCCCAGTTATGTTACAAATATCACCAATTTACGATCTGAATACAATATAAACAGTACAGCGAGATTGAAAACATTTACTCGCTTAAAAGATTGGAG
>Ga0080013_1005384_pt1 | contig 11962 bp, 12 predicted proteins | sample ETNvirenome_6_85_FD_69236 | JGI IMG/M metagenome (GOLD analysis project Ga0080013, IMG submission 69236) | Marine viral communities from the Pacific Ocean - ETNP_6_85 (SPADES assembly) (version 2) | ecosystem: Environmental > Aquatic > Marine > Oceanic | place: Pacific Ocean | collected 2013-06-19 | reverse complement strand
GCTGGTGGGAACCTCACGAACTGGATGAGCGACGGCACAAACTCATGCATCGTGCTTGAAATCCCGTACCATCGGCACAATGAATTTATCGGGTCGCCGTCGCAGAACTACATCACGGTGACGGTAGCTGATGACACAAGCGGGTTGCAGATATTACAAGCGGTCGCGATAGGTGAAGTCGAGGTACTACAATGAAGCCAACACTGACAGCCCGTCAGCACCTTAACCGCCGCATTGGAGATATGCGAGCCGAGCAGTCGTCATGGATTCCTCACTGGAAAGACCTGATTGCCAACTTTGCCCCACGGCGCGGGAAGTTCTCTGAGTCGGACAGGAACAACGGCAACAAGCGCAATTTTCTGATCAACAACACGCCATTGTTCGCCAAGCGAACGTTAGTTAGCGGCTTGATGACGGGCATCACAAGCCCGGCGCGTCCGTGGTTCCGCCTGTCTACGCCGGATGCAGAACTGGCGAACTTCGGCCCGGTCAGGGCATGGCTGGATGATGTTGAAAAGATGATGTATCGGGTGTTCGCTTCCTCGAATCTCTACAAGTGTCTCCCCACCCTGTACGAAGAAACCAGCGTCATCGGCACGGCGGCGATGATCCAGGAAGAGGACTTTGAGACGATCACCCGTTTCACCCCGTTTAGTGCTGGCGAGTATATGCTGGATATTAACGGCGATCTAAGGGTTGACACATTTGCCCGTGAATACCAGCAAACCGTCTATCAGGTGGCTTCCAAGTTCACCGATGGCGAAGACCTGTCCAAACTGTCAACGGCTACCCGTACAAACCTTGATAATTCAAACTATTCGGCCACGGTTAGCATCAAGCACGTCATTGAGCCGGTTGGCATGAGCGACCACGAAGAGTTCAAACTGCCAGACGATTTCAAATGGCGGTCCGTTTATTATGAGTCGGGCAAGGCCGACGAGGCCGACAAGTTCCTTCGCGTTAAAGGCTATCGGGACTTCCCCATTCACGCCCCTCGCTGGGACGCCAAGGCCGACGACACCTACGGGTTTAGTGTTGGCATGGACGCATTAGGGGACAGCCGTCAACTCCAGGTTCAGGAGAAGGAAAAGGGCAAGGCAATTGCGAAGATGGTCGCGCCTCCTGTCGTTGCTCCGGGATCGTTAAAGAATGAAAGTATTAGCCTGTTGCCGGGCGCAGCCAACTTTACCGACGACGCCAACGCCGCATTCAAGCCGATCTACCAGGTCAACCCGCAGGTCGATCACCTGAACATGGACATACGCCAGACAGAGGACCGAATCAATCGGGCTTTTTATGTCGATTTGTTCCTTATGATTTCCCAACAAGACGACGTGCGCACGGCTACTGAGATAGCAGCCCGCCAAGAGGAGAAACTCCTGCAACTGGGGCCAGTGCTGGAAGGGCTGCAAGACGACTTGCTGGACCCGTTGATCGACCGCACGTTCGATATGCTAGTGCGTTTGAGTGAGCCGGGGTGGAAAGGTACGGGGCCGCAGTTGCTTCCACCGCCACCGCCTGAATTGCAGGGCGTGAAGCTGAAGGTCGAATACATATCCATCCTTGCACAAGCGCAGAAGCTGGTTTCGACTGGTGCGATGGAGCGTTGGGTTGGCTTTACCGGACAGTTGGCTGCGCTGAAACCAGATGTTCTCGACAAGATCAACGGCGACGAAATCACGGACATCATGGCCGAAGACTTGGGTGTTCCGGTCAAGGCCGTCAACGGCGAAGACGAAGTAACCGAAATTCGCAAGGCACGCGCAGAGCAGGAGCAGCAGATGCAGATGCAGGCGCAGATGGCGGCGATGGTCGATAGCGCGAAAACGCTAGGCGACATCCCGACCACAGGCAACAACGTACTCAATGATGTGGTCGGTGTCGGTGGAGCGCAACAATGACCGATGACAACAGAGACGGCGTAAAGGATTTCTCTGACCCCAAGACTGTTCTCAAGGGGAAGAAGAGGCACAAGCAAAAACGGCTTGATGATATCGCGGACCTTGAGGCTGTAATGGAAACCCCACAAGGGCGCAGGGTGCTCTGGCGCATCCTGGATGAATCGAAGTTCCTTGCCGAGAATATGTTTACTGGCAACTCCACAACCTTCTTCAACCTGGGCCAACACAAAATCGGAGTGTGGTTGTACAAGGAAATTATGGCCGCAAACCCGAAACAGTTTCTATCCATGATGGAAGCGCAACTTAAAAAGGACGAAAACAATGACTGAAGAAATCCAGGCGGAAGATAACACCGAAACCGCCGGTGACGAGTCAACAGCCAACGACCAAACAACTCTACTGGCCGAAGGCGAAAAGACGACTGACGACCCCGCTGACAAGAATGACGCCGACCCGACTGGCGATCAGGACAAGAATGCGGATAAGACCGCCGATGACAAAGACGAAACCGCAGAATCCGAGGACGGTGACCCCGACAAGGAAGACGGCGACGACGATGAGGCGGAACCCATCACCTACGATCTCAAGGTGCAGGAAGGCATGGAAGTGGATGAGGTTGCCTTGGGCAGCTTCAAAGAACTTGCAGCCGCTATGAATGACGGCAAAGGCCTCTCTCAAGAGGACGCGCAGAAACTCGTAGATTTCCGGGCCGAGATGGTCAAGGGAGCGATGGACCAATGGGAAACGACTTTCTCGGAATGGCGCGGAGAAATCCAGGCCGATAAACAGATCGGCGGCGATAACTTCCAATCAAAAACCGTTCCGAATGTGCTGGCTGCTGCTGAAAAGTACGGCGGCGCAGAGATGGTCAAACTCCTGAAAACGGACAAGATGTACGGCGAAAACCCGCACATCATCCGTATGCTAAATCGCGTCGGGGAAACACTGGCTGAAGACAAGGCTGAGAGAGGCGGACAAGCCGCACCTCCTGCCAAGGACGCAGCTGAAATCATGTATCCAAAAGAAAGCAAAGGATAAATTACTATGGCTACTCTCGGAGCAACATATGTCGATCTAATCGACATTGTTAAGCAGCAAGACCCTAACGGGGACACTGCTACAATCATCGAACTGCTGAAACAGATGAACCCCATCCTGGATGATGCAGTTGCGATGGAATGCAACATGGGCGGGGTGCATCGACACGTCACCCGTACCGGCCTTCCTTCGGTGGGTTGGGGTGCTCTCTATGAGGGCGTCGCGCAGTCCAAATCTATCACGCAGCAGGTTGACGACACGACCGGCTTCCTGGAAGCATTGAGCACGATTGATAAACGTGTACTGGACCTCGCCAAGAACGAAGGCGCTGTCCGCCTTAATGAAGCGATGAGCTTTATCGAAGCGATGAATCAGGAAATGGGTACTGGTATCTTCTACCACGACACAGCTACCACCCCTGAGAAGTTCAAAGGACTTGCTCCTCGTTATGGAGTCTTGGCTGGTTCTGGTGCTGGCAACCAGGTCATCGATGCTGGTGGTACTGGATCAGACAATACGTCTATCTGGTTTGTGACGTGGGGCGACCGCTTCACCCACCTGCTTTACCCTGAAGGCACAAAAGCCGGTCTTCAACGTGAAGATAAAGGCGAGCAACGTGTGCTGGATGGGTCCGGCAACCCGTACTACGTAAAAGAAGAAATGTTCAGGTGGCACATCGGCTGCGCTGTCAAGGATTGGCGTTTCAATGCTCGTATCGCGAACATTGACGTGTCCGATCTGCAAGCCGGTTCTGTCGCTCTGTACGATTTCATGCGCAAGGCTTACTACAAGCTCCAATCGCGTATTAGTCGTGGTGAAGCAGCAGTTGGCCGTCAAGCCATCTACTGCAACCGGGACGTTCTTGAAGGTCTTGACGCTCTGGCATCTAACGCCGGGTCTACGGACAACTTCACCCGTCTGCGCCCAATGGAAGTTGAAGGCAAAGAAGTCCTTGCCTACCGTGGCATCCCAATTCGCGAGACGGACGCCCTCATCAACACTGAAGCCCGTATCGTTTAATCGGGAAATGAAAGGAATAAAACCATGATTTTCAGTGAACAACTCAAGTTTTCCACCAATCAAGACTTGTCTCAGACGGTGGCGACTTATCCCTCTACCAACATCATCGACACCGGCGCACCGGGCACCGTTTACGGCGCTGCGGCTGCGTTGGTTCGCAATGTTGGCAAGGGCAACCCTGTACCGGTCTTGGTTCAGGTAACCGAGACCTTTACGTCTGGGGGTGCTGCTACGTTGCAGTTCCAGATCGAAACCGATACCAACTCCAACTTTACAACTGCAAACAAGGTCATCGCTGAAAGCCAGGTCTATGCACTGGCTGATTTGGTGGCTGGCTTGCAGTTCGGCGTCCAGGTATTGCCCACTGATTGTTCTCGCTATCTGCGCGTGAACTACATCATCGCGGGTGCTACCACGACTGCCGGAACTTGCACCGCTGGTATCACTCTCGGAAACCAAAACAACGATAACCAGGGTTAAGGAGACTTGACAATGGAAGTCGTTGCAGTTGCAAAGGGCTATTATGGCGGAGCAATCCGCGAGCCCGGCGACAAGTTTGTTCTCTCTGATAAGGGGGACTTTTCCAGGCGTTGGATGGAATGGGCTTCTAAAAAAGCGCCCGAACCAGAAGAAGTGCCAGACGGCTATCACACCGCCCACAAGGGCGGCGGGTACTGGGATGTTCTCGGCCCCGACGGTAAAATCGTCGAAGGCGGGGACAGCTTGAGAAAAGCAGAAGCAGAAGCACTGGTCGTTGAACTGACCAATGAAGCTGCTGAAGAATAGGATCGGTGGGGCTTCGGCCCCACCCTTTCTTATAAAGGAATTTTAGATGGTAAACCTGAAACTAAGCCGTCGAGAGCGTGAAGTTCAGACGATGGTCGATGAGGATGAGCAGAAGGATGCGTACCCCTGGGGCTTGAAAATCCATCTCGAAGAAGAAGAGTTGGACAAGCTCGGTATCGGCCTGAAACAGGTTGGGCAGGAATGCGAGTTCACCATTGCGGCGGTTGTAACAAACGTGTCCAGGGAGCCGGGTGAAGTTGGCGGCGAACGCAAAATGTCATTTCAGATCACCGACATGGAGGTCTTGAATGGTCAAGAGCCATCGGCTGCTGACCGGCTTTACAAAACAATGTACGAAGAGGGATAATCAGCAATGGCTGTTTCCAAGGCGGCAATCTGCAATATGGCACTTGCCCATATCAAGCAGACGAAGACGACTATCGCGAATCTTGACACTGATACAGGCAACACGGCTGACCAGTGCAGGATCCATTACGATGTCGCGCGTCGGTTCGCCTTGGCCGATCATAACTGGAACTTCGCCACAAAGCGTGTAACCCTGGCAGACGTAGGCTCCCCCCCGGCAACGTACACCTATCGCTACGACTACCCGTCGGATTGCCTCAAGGTGCAGGAGATACAGCGCCTCACCAAGGCCGATGTCCCCGTGCCTTACCTGATTGAGGCAGTTGAAGACGGATCGAAGCTGTCGATTCTAACTGATATGGCTACTGCCATCGGCGTCTATACCTGGGACGTGGAAAATGTCGCGCTGTTCTCACCGAGTTTCGTAACTGCCTTGAGTTGGTTACTGGCTAGTGATCTGGCTCCTGCACTTTCCGGCTCTGAAAAAGTCCAGGAGTCGTCGTTGACGGTTTACCGGAACTACATCGCCGCCGCCCACGCCGCCGATAGTTCTGAGGGCAAGGCCGACGATGAGTTGACCGCTTCCTGGGAAAGGGCGCGTATCTAATGCCACAGGACAGGGTTCAAAATTCATTTGGAGGCGGCGTTCTTTCGCCTGCGGCATTTGCTCGCTTTGATCTTCAGAAGTTCGGGACCGCCGTCAAGACGGCTGACAACTTCTTTGTTCATGCAGAGGGCGGGATTTCCAATCGTGCAGGACTCCAGTTCATTAAGGAGACCAAGGATTCGTCGAAAGTTTCCCGCGCGATTACATTTGAGTTCAACGAGGAACAGGCATACGCCCTTGAATTTGGCGAATACTATATGCGCCCCTATACCGACGACGGCGCAATCCTTGAATCGACCACGACAATCACAGGCGCTACTCAGGCCAATCCAGTAGTGGTTAGCGATACCGGCCACCCGTATCTTGACGGTGAACAGATTTACATTGCCGGCGTCGTCGGAATGACAGAGTTGAACGGCAAATATTACACAATTGCCAACAAGACCACGAATACATACGAGCTATCGGGCGTTGACGGCACGTCGTACACCGCCTATTCCAGCGCCGGCACATCGGCAAGGGTCTTCACCCTGACCACCCCTTACGCTGCGGCTGACCTCGCCCTGTTGAAGTTTCGCCAAAGCAACGATGTCATGCACCTGACGCACCGCTCTTATGCCCCTCAGAAGCTATCAAGGACGGGTGCCGCCGCCTGGACAATAGAAGAGGTCGCATTTGAGCCAGAGCACCCGTTTCCGACAGGATTCACCGTCACCGCGAATACAGCCGGAGCCGTGACAGTCCGTTATCGTGTTACAGCCATTGACGAGGAGACAGCCGAAGAAAGCCTTGTCGGGCTGAATGCGACCTCTGAAACGATAACCGGAGCCACTGCTGCAAATCCGGTTGTGCTGACGATCACCGGCCACCCTTACGCTGATGGTGACGAAATCCATGTAGATAGCGTGGTCGGAATGGTCGAGTTGAATGATCGACGCTTTGTTGTGGCGAATCAGGCCGCTAACACTATTGAACTTAAAGGCGAGGACGGCACCAGCTACACCGCCTATTCTTCAGGCGGTAACTCCACCCGTACCTTCGTCGAGATAGCCAACGGAGCAGTTACCGCCGACAACACCATAGCCATTTCCCCGGAGGTCGCAGGAACAGGCACTTACAAGATATACAAGGAAGACAACGGGCTTTATGGGCTTATCGGTTCAACAGAGACTTTGGAGTTTACCGACGACAACATTGAAGCCGATCTAACAGACGGTGCGCCAAAATGGCGGCAACCTTTCGCAGTGTCCGGGGACTACCCAGGCTGTACGGCCTTGCATGAGCAACGCTCTGTCTGGGGCAATACGACTGACGATCCCCTGAAGACGTGGTTAAGCCAGACCTCTCAATTCTACAATATGAACGTCTCGTCTCCGACCCGTGAAACAGACGCCGTTACTCTCCGCCTGGTTACTGGTCAAGGCAATGAAATCCGGCACTTCCGTTCTTTCCAGGAGCGCTTGTTTGCCTTCACTTCCGGCGTTGTTTGGACTATCAAGCCCGGTGGCGACCTGGACGCAATAACCCAGAGTTCCAAGAAGGTAGGTGTTGAAGAGTACCTGGCCTGTACCGATACCCCGCCCCTGACCATCAAAAGCAATATTCTCATGGTGGCCGGTAAACAGTCCCAGGGCTTTGAAGTTCATTCCCTTGGATACAGGCTCGAAACAGACTTGTACGCGGGATCGGACCTGACCATCCTGGCGCGGCACCTGTTTGAGGACTACACAATTAGTGAGTGGGCCTATGCCGAACGCCCTCTCCGGTTGGTGGCGGCAGTGCGCAGCGACGGCAAGCTCCTTGTAATGACTTATATGCAGGAGCATCAGGTCTTTGCATGGACGCTCTGGGAGACTGACGGGGAATTTGAAAGCGTCATCAACGTGCCAGAAGGCCAGGTCGATGCATTTTATTTCATCATCAAGCGCACTATCAACGGATCGACTGTACGGTATGTCGAAAAGCTGCATTCCCGCGCATTCTCCGACATTGAAGACGCATTCTTTGTAGATAGCGGACTAACCCTTGACATCACCAACGCTGTTTCGATAACGGGGGCTACCCAGGCAGACCCGGTTGTGATTTCCTCTACCGGCCACCCGTATGAGGATGGCGATAGCGTTTACATTACATCTGTTGGTGGTATGACAGAAATCAACAACCGCCTCTTTACCGTCGCCAATAAAACCGCGAACACGTATGAACTGTTGGGCGTCGATGGAACAGCCTACACCGCCTATACGTCAGGGGGCTCTTCCCAGAAGAAGGTGACGGCACTGAGCAACCTGGACCACCTGGAAGGGGAAACCCTTATCGCGCTGGTAGACGGCAACCTGGAGACGGGGCTTGTCGTATCCTCTGGCGCTACGACACTAACGAACGCAGGATCAGTTGTTCACATCGGCCTGCCGTATGAGGGGCTGATTGATTCAATACCTTTGGACCTGGCACCTGCGACGGTTTCTCGTAAGAAGATCGTTAAACAGGTTACCTTGCGCGTTCAAAACACACGCGGCCTGTTTGTTGGCCCGGATGCAGACAATCTCGAAGAATACCCTTCACGCTCTACGGAGTTGTGGGGTGATCCAGCAGCTACACTGACTGACCTGATAAAGATACCGATAAGCGACGACTGGCAACGCGAGGCCAGTGTCACCATCAAATCGGAGCCGGGGCTTCCGATGACAATCCTGTTTATGGCGGCGGAAACTGATGTCGGAAGTTAGATACAGCATTGAGCCGTCTGGGCTTGGGGATTGCTTTTTGATGGCCCACAATATGCGGGAGGTCGATAAGCGCGAGATATGGGCAAGCCATAGATCAAGGCCGCTTGAATCTTTGGTTAGGTCGCTCAAGAAATCTTCTGACGCCCGTACTGGAAGGGTCGATGGCGAGATCGCTATCATGTTCGGAGTATGCCCTCACACGCTGGTTAGCGATCACGCGTCTATTTGGATGCTCGGAACCGACTTGCTGGCGCAACATTCTGTTCGCTTCCTCCGGGAATGCAGCAATGGGATTGCGGATATTTCAGGAAAATTCAGGAAAATCGAGAATTATTGCGATGCCCGGAACACTACAACCCTGCGCTGGCTTGACTGGCTGGGTTTCACTATTGAAAAGGCGCAGCCTTATGGGGTCTACGAAATGCCGTTCCATCACTTTTACAAAGAGGTTATCTGATGTGTGAACCGGCTACATTAATGGCAATGGGGATGTCGGCTGCTAATGCCGCTACTGCCGCCTCTGTAATCTCCACCGTCGGCACCATCGCGTCAGTTGGCGGCACCGTCCTGTCAGCCGTAGGCGCGTATAACCAATCCCAGGCTGCAAAGGACAAGGCTGCGTTTGATTCAGCAGTCAGCCGTAACAATCAGATCATTGCCGAGCGCAAGGCAGTTGATATCGGAAAGCGGGGCAAACTTGCAGAACAGCAGCAGAAGCTCAAGACCCGTCAGCTTCAGGCACGGCAAACCGTGGGGCTCGCTGGGCAAGGAAGCGATGTCGTCGCCGAAGGCGAGGTCAATCTTCTGGCTGATACAGCAGAACTAGGAAATCTTGATGCTGTCGCTATTCGCAAGGACGCGGAGCGGCAAGCGGGAGCGACCCGCGCACAAGCCGCTAATTTCGGTGCGCAGTCCCAACTATCTCAATTTGAATCTGACGCACAGAACCCGTTATTGGAAGCGGGTAGCACTGTCTTGACGGGTTTTGGACAGGTTGCGTCGCAATGGTACAAGTAACATAATGGCAAAAGTACCAACAGCATACGAGGCAGGGCTAGGCCAACAGCAAGTAGGGCCAGACCAGACGCCGTTTCAATCGTTTTCCACTAACGTCGATCAGTTCGGCGCGGTCCAGGCACGGGCCCTGAGTGCCGGTGGAAAGGGGCTGATGTTGCTTGGGCAGGCTGCTGCTGAGATATCTGATATTTCGGATCAGAACGCGGCCAACCGCGCCGTTATGGAAACCCAGGAATTGCTCAATCAGGAAATGCTTGAGAACCTTTATTCCAAGCCGTCTACGGATATCTTCATAAATGGCGCAGGCCCTAGTGAGATTTATAAGGGTGCTGGCGTAGTCTTTGGCAAGGTAAAGGAGATCGGCCTCGCCCAACTAGCCAATGACCGACAACGTACCTTGTTCAGTGCTGCATGGGCCAAGGTTGAAGCATCCGAAGGCGGCAAGGCATCGACACATATAGCTTCCCAGTTTCGCGCATATACAGGCGAGATAGCCAAGCAAGCAAAGACTGCCACAGAACAGCAGCTTGGAGAGATCGCTGGTCGTATTGAACAAGACCCCGGCAACCCCTCCTATGCCTTGCTTGGCGAGGAAACAATAGAGAACGCCATGCTTGCGGGGTTAAACCCTACTGCTGCTGCTGATCTAAAGGCTCAATGGCCTGCATACGTGGCAAGCTCCTCTGTTCGGGGCTGGTTCGCAGCAAGCCCCAACTCGCTTATCGCGTCTCAGGAATTAGCCTCTGGTAAGTTTTCCGACCCAGAAGTGCAGGCGCACTGGGACGTGCTCGACCCCAAACAAAGGGGTGCCGTATCAAAGGACTTGGTAGGACGCGCCCAGAAAGTCGCTCAGTTAAAGAACGATCAACGCGACGCCGCCGATGACGCAGCGGAGAAAGCTGCTGGTGAAGTCGTCAATGATTTCTTTGTGAACGATGAACCAACACAGAGGCCGCAGCGTATTGAAGCCTACGACAAGGTTAAAAATTCGCCATTTGTCAAGCAATCCGTCAAAGACGCCATGCGCGATAACCTTTACGCAGGCCCTGTCATTCAGGATTATGAGCCGGGGCTATTGCAGTTGGAGGCTCTGATTCGTGATGGAACGATCAGAACGAATGCTGATGCAGAGGCCTTCCGCTACGGTGAAGATAAGCGTCGCGTAGCCACCGCCGAAACCATGCGTATGAGGATATTCGGCCTCGTCGATAGCACACAGGATGAAGTATTCCGGGACTCATTCAATGCAGGCCTTGCGTCGTTGGGCATTGTCGATACCGCGTCCGAAACCTCCCCCGTGCTCAAGAACAGGGCCGCGACTTTCAAGCGGTCGTTCCTTGAATGGAAACAGACCAGGGCCGGAACCGACAACGACCCCTACAATAACAATCCCTGGGCAGCAGCAGAGGCGATTTCTGCACAAATCAAGCAGGATATCAAGGTAGACCCGGCAGTAATGACGATGCTTAAAAGCATGAAAAAAAGGTACAATGACAGTCTGTCTGCTGGCAATGCCGCCGGTGCCGCCGCCGCCCGAAAATCTATGGACAGCATGATGAATATGTTGGGTATTTCTATGGAAGATGTCAAATGAGTGATGAACTGGGCCAAGGCTACATCGAGCGTCGGGCATTTCAACAACTGGAAAATATGGGGTCCGGGCAGGATGCGGCCTCTAAATCCACCTTCGCCACCACGGCAGTTGAAGAGCATGACGGCGTATTTTCCAAGGTAGGGCGCAACCCGGAAAGCGGCGTGGCCGTCAAGATCGAGGATTATCCCACTACCAAGGCCATCACTCCAGGCATTCACACCATTGAGGAGGCACAGGAAAAGGCCGAAATCAGTGGCCTTACGAACCTGCGAAACGAGGACGGCTACTGGTTCGGGGACTCTGAGGAATACGGCAAGATGTACATGGGGGAGGTTCAGCCGGAGATGCTTGAGGCCGATACCGACGCCCAACTCCGCACTGAAATGGTCGAGGCCACTCAATTCACGATCAATAAACTTAGAGGACTGTTTAATCTTGAGGAAATGAGTGAGAAGGAATCCTACCAAGCCGCGAAAGCCTTTGTTGGTGACCCCACATCTGAGAGTGGGTTGGGCATTGGTGCTGCTGATTTGACGGGCATTGTTGATATTGAAGAGGGCTTTGTTCAATTCGTCAGAGGTCTTGAGACAGGCGAAGTTGCAGACCAGGTGATCGGAGGAGCAATCGCCACCCTCGGAGCCCTTCCTTTCGTTGGCGGCTCTTTTAAGGTGGCTAAGACGCTATTTCAGAAAGGAGACGTTCAGGGTGCCGGGAAGGAAATAGCGGACCAGATTCGGGGCGTGACGGTCTATCAGGGTAGCCCCCACAAGTACGGGCCGGGGGGAGCCAGTGATAGCCTCGAACACATGGGCAAGGGCGAGGGACCACAGGCTTACGGGTGGGGACGGTATGATGCTGAGAGTAAGGGTGTCGCCCAAGATTACGCAGATAACGTCCATGACATGAC
>Ga0080013_1005382_pt1 | contig 11966 bp, 25 predicted proteins | sample ETNvirenome_6_85_FD_69236 | JGI IMG/M metagenome (GOLD analysis project Ga0080013, IMG submission 69236) | Marine viral communities from the Pacific Ocean - ETNP_6_85 (SPADES assembly) (version 2) | ecosystem: Environmental > Aquatic > Marine > Oceanic | place: Pacific Ocean | collected 2013-06-19 | reverse complement strand
GAATACTTGGAGAGGTTGGTTATGGTGTTCTTCCAACCAAAAGAGCAAGAGCAGGTCGTGCAAGGTTTAAAGAAATTAGACGGATAATGAAGGGAGAGTGGGAAAACTTCACCGACAAGGATGGAAATGTCATTACCAAAAAGAATGTACATGGTCAAGATGCCCAAGGTCAATTAGTAGGAGCACAACTAATTAAAGAAATGGCAGAAGAGGGTGTTGGCTTGGGTATGAAAGCAAGCGAATATGTGGATGCTGGTTATAATACTGTTAAAGCCTTAATGGATAAACACGCACCCCCAGCCGCCAAGGTACAAGGATTTATAGATAAGTGGACTTGGGATAAAACCCATGATATAAGTAAAGCATTTGTTTATTTGACGATGAAACAACGAATGATGTCTACCACACCCAGAGGTATTGGTAAGTTAATACCCCTTATTAGTAAAATGCGTGGCAGAGATTTAGGAAAGTGGGAGGCAATGAGCGAGGCGGAGGCTAGGTCGCTTTCTGCTGCTTTTGTAAACGATGCTTTTGGTGGACAAAGACACGCCAAGTTAGCAATAGAATGGCAGAAGAAAGCCATAGAAAATGCTAATAATCCCAAGGGTCAGATGTATCAAATGTTGGCTTTATGGACAACACCATCAAAAGCGAAGTTAAGTAACTTACTTTTATTCTCACCAGATTGGACAGTATCAAACCTTAGAATTGGATTTAGAGGCTTTGGTATGACTAAAGATTTATTTGGGAAAATAGCCAAAGGAGAAAAGTTTACGCCAAAAGAAATGGCAGAGTGGAATCTTTATATGGGTTATTGGGTTAGAGCGTTAGCCTCTACATCATTAATGGCTTATGTATTACACGATTTATTAACAGATGAAACTGATGCACCATTTGATTTACAAGAGTTCTGGTACACAGGTAGACTTAATATAGGTGGCGGTGAAGAGATGGTTGTATCAAAACAGATTGCAGAACCACTACATTGGCTAGTTAATCCAATGCACACATTTATGAATAAGACTGCGGCACTACCAAAGGTAGGAATGGAGGCAATACTTGGTAAGGAGTGGATTTCATTTAAAGGCGGAGATTCAGAGAGATTGTTTTTTAGGGGCGGGAATATGTATGGTAGAAAACTTAAAATGTCTGACCCTAAACAATTAGCGTGGTGGGCTGGTAATCACTTTACACCAATATCCTTTAGTAAACTAACTAGAGCATATAGAGAAGATGGGCTTGGGGCTGTTCCCGAACAAATAACACCCAGCGTAACTGGTATGTTAGGATTTCCAACATATCCATATACAGAAGATTAATAATATAATAAAGGAGTAAGAAATGGCAGGAAAAGGCAATCCTCTAGTAAATAACAAAGCAATACTAGCCGCACTAGAGGCTGAATTAGAGGTAATAAAAGCAAAGATTGCCTCGACCAAGGCTGAAATTCAAAAAGACAAGGCAGTAGTAGCAAGTAATAACAATGCTGAATCAAGAAAATTAACAGGAGAGAGAGATGAAGATGGCACTTTAGTTACGGCTAAAGACCAAGAGGCTAGACTTGATGCTCAAAAGGAGGCTGGAAAGACAAGAGAGGATGAAATCTATGAGGAAATGTATGGCAAGAAAGATAGTAAATTTTCTCAGGATGAAATTAACCAAATGTCTACAGATGAAATGATAGAAGAGGGCATACCAGTTCAACAATCTAAGGTTCTTGAGGTTGATGATGACACGGAAGAAAGTTGGCTTGAAAGGACTCAGAGATTAACACAGGAAGCAACCGAAAGACAAGACGAGGGAAAGCGTGCCGGAATAGAGCGAGAGGATGAAATCTATGAAGATATGTATGGTGAGGAAGAAGAAGTAGTAGAGGAAGAAGTAGATAAAGACGAAGCAGGTTCAAAAGGTTTGCCAAAATACCAAAGAGATATGGACAAGGATACTGATGGTAGAAAAAAAGATACTGAAATAGAGAATCTTAGAGGTGAGAAGCCGGGCTATGAAATAGCAAAAGATGGCAACTACTGGTCAGTAAATGAGAAAGATGACTACTGGAAAACAGAAGAGGGCTATGCAGAGGCTATGAATTTATATGGTTCAAAACCTAGTTGGCTTAAAGCAGAAGATGTAGGAACTCTAGTTTACAATCCATCTACAGGTGAATATGAAGAGGTTGAACAAGAAGAGTTTGAAGATTTAAAACCTTATAAGAAAAGAATTAGCCTCTAATTATGGGGATGCTTACTAACAATGAGCAGGAAACCATAGATGCCCTAAGAAGAGCGGGGTTTGAGGATGATGATATATCAGCCATTATGGGAAACATTGCCGTTGAAACTGGAAATACATACGACCACACCCAAAAACAAAAGGGTGGTGGTGGAGGATATGGTCTATTCCAATTCACAGGTAGCCATAAAGATGATTACTTTGATTGGGTAAAAGATAATAAATTTAAGGATAGTAAATTCACTCAAGCCAAATTTGTCTATGACAATATTTATGCTAAAAAGGGATATGGCAGAGAATTAGGCTGGAGAGATAGGGGTCTACTACAGGGTGCATTTGATGAGCCTGTACCCACACCTATGGCTCTCTCAGAGGGTGCTCAAGATAGAGTGGGGGTTAGTCAGAAAACAAAAACCTTTTCCAATGTCTATGAAAAGGCGGGTAAGCCTCACATGAAGCGTAGGTTAAAATCGGCTCACGATTGGGAAGAGGAACTAAAAAAACTAGGATATAGGTAGATACCTTGTTTACGACAAAGGTACAAGGTAGAAAACCTTTGGATGGCTCACAACACCATGTCTGTACTTGTACCATACCCATAGTACACAGTTATAAATTCCACTATCACCCTCTATACAGAACATTTCGGGGGAGATGATAGTGCCACGATGGTACTCATGGTGAATTTCTACCCCCTAGAATCGTTATGTCTTTGGCATCCTTAATGGTTTATCTAAATTTTGTACAGATAACTCTCCGTTAAGTGCCATAATCTTTAGCAAGGAAGAACGAGATATTCCATATCTCTTCGCCTTCGCATCAATAAAATCTAAATCAGTTTTATTTACTTTTACATTAATCTGATGTACTGCTAACTCCATATCCTTGCCCTTCTAATTAAATTACCTTAATTATACACCATGTATTAAGTATATGCAAACTATTTATATGGAGATTTGGGTGGCATTGGTGCTGGTCTTTCTTCTTCAGATGACCCCACAACTACACCACTTTCTACCTTTACAAAACTAGAACCTAGTTCTTTTTTATACACATTCTCCATAAATTCTTCAGTAACATCATCATCACCAAACAATCTTATATACTCAGAATCTTTAAATAATTTAATTGTGTCTAGTTTACTCATATTTCTCCATTGTGTTGCCACCCATCACACAAAGTTTCGTATGAGGGCGAACAGTTTAATTGTTTATTACGCTCTTCCATCATAACCTCGAACTTACTACATCCTGCTAGTAGAGTTACCGCAACTTGTAATACTATTATTATTACTAAAGTTTGCATACACCATCCTCACAATCATCATCTCTTGTTGTAATTATATACTCATTTTTACTCATTATACTCTTAACTCTTCTAGTTGGTATAGAAAGGGTTGATACTGAGAACTGTTGCAGAATATCATCATCTGTTCGTTTACTTAATCTCTCCATATATTTATCATAAGCCTCTTTGAACGAGGAAAATACTGACCTCGCCCTCTTTGCATAATCTTCTGCTAACTTTTCACACATCTCTCCTCTCGTCATTTTCTATCTCCATCATTTTAAACGAGATACTTGGGGTATTACTATACTTCTTACTAGCAAAAACCTCAACTACCTGTTTATCATCTTTAAAATAAACACCATTTAGTGCATCTAATATTGCTTTGATATAGTTATCAATATCAGAACTATTATCACAAAATGTATTTTCCCTTTCTAGTCTTTTCTTTTTTGACCATGATTTAGGTATCTGTACTTTAAATCGTAGAGAAACACAGACTAGATTTTCACAGGGGGTCGTATCTAACTCACCTGTAAGTGCTTCCATATCTTTTTTAAACTGAGTGTACTTCTTTGGGTAGTATGTAGACCATCTACTTACCCTTGGTCTTGATGCGGGAACTGGGTTTATATCAAAACGATGTGATATAATCTGGGTTTTCATATCTAAAAGATTCTAATTTATCAACCGCCATACTTAACAAGAACCTCATTTGCATATCTCTTGGTTCATCTTTCTCTCTTGCTAATTCTAACGCCTCTTTGGTTAGTTCTAAAATCTTATCTAATGATTGTTCCTCATTAAAGTGATGTACACTTGTTCCATACCATTCTTCATCTTCTATACTCATGATGGTTGGGGTATTTCTTACCTTCCTTCTTCTTATTAATAAATATTTTGGGAAGAAACAACACGCTATGACGGACAGCGTGTTGTAGTTTGTTTCTTATTGGGTGTGGTTTCTTATGGCTCATGGTAGCCCCGTCAATTTATCCCACCCATCCAAACACTAGAGCCACAACAACAACCGCAAGGAATATTGTAAGGCTTTTGTTCTTCAATACTTTGTCAATTAGGTCTTGATAATTCATTCAGATAACTCCTTACGAATATCATCATCTAGTAATCGCCATATAATTACTGCTGCGATTAAACCAACCAAACCAGCAGCACCAAGTTCTTGGATTATTCCTATAATCGTTCCAATAACATTGCCACCTAAGAATGGTACGCTATGACCAAAGACAATCTGTAACACGATTGCCAAACTAATTAACTTTATACCTACATTGATACTAGCATCAGCGATGCTCATTATTTTATCTAACATTCTACTCTCCTATATTATCATATACTAACATATCATGCACTATAATTTCAAACAACCAAGTAATCCGTTCTTGTGCATAATTCTTTGAGTTCTAATAACGGCACGAAGTTGTTGTAACTCTAGCCATTCTTTCTCATAAGGGGGATTCATAATTCTATCCCCATTTATAATATCTCTACAACTTTCGCAAGCATACATACCTTGAATATCTAAAGGTTTCATTGGGGTATGTAAGTGCATAAATTCAACAGTATTGTTTTCGGGCATACAGCCTTCCAACATAACTTGACATGGTTTATTTTTACTACTTCTAATGTATTTGCTACCCAAGAATTTTCTCCATTTGTTTCAGAGCCTCTTGTTCTTTTTGCAGTTCCGATTTTACCACATAAAGTAAGACTCGTAATCTTTTTCTATGATAATGATTCCACTTTATAAAACAATCATTAAAACAAAATAGCAGTTCATCAACCTTCTTCTTTAATGGGGGGGATTTAATACTATCATATAGTTCTTGTAATTCTACCATCTGCTTATCTGATTCTTTACATATCCCAGTTCTTATCTCATTATGTTTTCTGGTTGCCTCTTCTTGTCTGGCATTTCTTCTTTCCCAAAAAGCATGAGCCTCTTGTTCCGTCATTTGATGAATCTTTATATTGAGTCTAGCGTTCCTAAGAGTTTTCTTAGAAACATGAGTCTTGCCACATTCATAAGCGATAGAAGTACGCCTCATAAACTATATATATCCAATTCTATATCAGAAAATTTAGAGTAATCACCCTCAAATTTACATTCTACTATACCACATTGCCCCATTCTATTTTTACAAATAATAATTTCAGCCATTCCTTTCTCTGTTGATGCTTCTTTGGTGTAGTATTCATCTCTATAACACATGATAATTACATCAGCATCTTGCTCAATCTCTCCAGAAGAGCGTAAATCGCTCATTAGAGGGCGTTTATTCATTCTCTGCTCTACCCCACGACTCAACTGAGAAAGTAGAATTATGGGTATGTCTAGTTCCTTAGAGAGATATTTTAACTCTCTAGTTATATTACCAAGTTCCGATACTTCTTTTGATTTATCGTAGTTCATTATCTGTAAATAATCTACCACAATAAGACCAAGTTCTCTCTGTCCATGTAGTTGTCTTGCCTTTACTGTAACATCTTTGGCAGATACATTGCTCTTATCTATCACTAACATATTTTTATCACCCGCTTCGGCTAATGCTTTATACCATTTAGCCTCTTCTTCTTCTGTTAGTTGGCTTCTTTCTAGTTTCCATAAGGGAATATTGGTTTCACTTGATACTATTTTCATCATTAATTGTACTTGTGTCATCTCTAATGAATAGAATAATACACACTTGTTCTTTGATATATTGTTAGCAAAGTTCATTGCTAATGTGGACTTACCCATACTAGGTCTACCCGCTATTACTGTTAGAGTTCCATTCCTTAACCCGTTAAGTAATTTATCAACATCTTTAAACCCTGTAGATAATCCTGCACCATGTTCATTACAGTCTGTAATATAATCTATGGTCTTAGATACAATGCTTTGCATACCATCTTCTTGTACATCTGATAAGTCTGATTGTAGTTTTTGTACTTTATCTACTGTGTCTTGGTAGTTACTGTATTTAATTTTGTTTTTATGTACTTCAATCTCATTACTAATTCTAGTTGTTCTGATATGACTAGCGTAAATATCAATGTTTGCCACGCTTGGGCAGTTCTCTGCGAGTGTAACAAGATAAGAAAAGCCTGTCCACTCTCCCGAATGATTCCCCTCTCTATCTATATAATCTCTAACCGATAGTGCATCTATCTTCTCATCTTCATTGTCCATATCTATAAGATACTGATATATATGACCAAGGTTTTTATCAGAGAAGTCGCTAGGCAGTAAGCCTGTTGCTTTAATTTGCTTTACATTAGGGTCTATTAATAAGCCACCTATAACTGATTGCTCTGCATCAAGGGAGTTCAATCCTGCTCCTTTTTGAGTTGTCTTTCCCATCTCCGAGTGTGCCACTCAACCCATAATTTCAGATAGATTATATATATATAAACTACCATTCTTTTTAAGTAATACATTTCTTACTCCCTATGCTTTTTAATGCTAAGTGCATCATCTTTCTTTCTTTATGCTCATCATTACTTGGTTTAAATATTCTCCTACCATCTCTAAGTTCAGATTTAGTATGCTTTCTTAAACGCTTAAATACTTCATGTGGTTCAGTATAGTTTATCAATCTTCCTCTTGCAGTTGAGAGAGTAAACTTACACTTGTGTATAGATTCAAGTTCTTTCTGTAGTTTTTCTACAGTCCACTTACTTCCATCTACTAATGTGTACACTCGAACCCATCTAGTTTTAGACGGGTTCAATGTGTATTCAACATCACCATTGTCGGGTTTAATAGGCATCTTCACCATGGTACATCATCATCTTCTTTCTTAACCTTAAATGCTTCTTTAAGGTCTTGAGGTACACCATCTTTAGGTTTAAAACTAAAGGTAACTACTGGTGCTTTTGGGTTGCCGTCTTTATCTTTCTTCCAAGCAGAAACATAAAACTCCCTACCCTCTACATTTGCTACTCCTGTAAAGTGTGGGTGTTTCTCAGTTTCCCGCCTGTCATTCTTCCAGATACTTCCTCGGTTGGTGTTATCGTATTGTTCCATTGGACTTACTCCTTATATTAAATTAAATAATGGACTCTTTCTGCAACGGAGAGCAAGGCAGAGTCCAAGCCTATATATAGTGTAAGCGACCATTTCCCTAACCCCGAATTTAATCTAGGATTTACAGGGCATTTGCACATCTTAAACACTATTATAATTATACACTATTGTATATCCACCAAGCGATTAAACAGAAAACAAAAACCTCTATAAAAAAGCCTATTAGATACAAAGATAACAACCAGTTGGTTAGTTTATTCATGGTTTTTCCTTGTTTTTTAATAATTCTTCTATCATTAAACTACCTATAAACCCTAAAAGAAACTCTGCATCTGTACGAGCAAATTCAGTTCCACTATTAGCCTGTTCTTGTAAGTGTTCTATAACTCTTTCCAAGATAATCGCTTTAAGTTTTTGTAGTTCTATCATTGTAACTGCCATATCATTCTCCATCACCACACTAATTTATACTCAGCCACATTACAATCTTCATCAAACTTATTTTGCACCTTAACTCTGTCTGATTGAATGTCAATGTTTTTCTTTTTTAGATTAAAGATAACGGCAGACAATCTATATACACCACACTCTTTCCATGCTTGTAATGGATTTATCTTTCCATGATTGCGAAGATAATCTATTATCCTTTGCTCTTGTGGGGTGTAGTCATAACTTGGATTGCGTTCTTCCTCTGTGATTGGAGTACAATGCTCTTTGCAGTCTGCACACATATCACCAAGATACACACTAGCACCACAACAATCAGATACATAACCATACTCATATAAATCATGTAGATAAGTAGTCATAGTGGTACTCCGTCATCATCTTTCTCTGGTATATCTTCTACTTCTACTTCTTCTACTTCACCGTCATTAACTGATAGTTGTATTCCCGCACCATTTAAACAGGCAGAGAAATATTCAGTCGTATCACGAAGTTCATGGACTATCTTATTCTTTGCATCAAAGACACAGATTCTATCTCTGAATATATTGATAAGTTTACACAAGTCCTCGATACCCATGTTGTTTGCCAAGTCCACTAGACTATCGTCATCTTCCATTATTACTGGATATTTATAGTATGTCATTATCTTCCCCTATTTCAGTACCAAACTCACTCAAAGCAACATCAAGTATAGCACCCCACTTTGAATCTTTCTCGTACTTCTCATTATAGTGTAGGTATATCTCCCTTGCTCTATCTTCATTACAGGCATCAGTCCTAAGTTCTTCAATGATTCTTTTAATCTCCAACCCATCTATCTGTGTATCTGTGGGAACGGCTCTCTTAAATTCATCACTCTCAGATTCTCCAAAATGTCCTAAAGTGTAGAAACCACACAACTTCAATACTGCTCTTGAGGTGCTGCGTTTCTGAGCCATCTCTAAAAGGTAAGTGCTTTGACAGTTCTTCATCTTAAGTTTAGGGTCGTTGAGTGCTGATGCGTACATAACCACAGGCTCTTTGCCATCGATACTGGCAGTACATTTTATTGCACAGTAAGTAGGACTAACAACTTCTGTCTGTAAGTCAAGTTTGATATTAGCCTTTGCTTCTATCTTCTCAATCCCTTGTCGGGTGATGATAGTGAAATGCTTATGAGGAAATATATCCTCTGATTCTAAACCATACTTCTTGTATAGTTCTTTAATTGTTTTAGTTGTATTATCCATAAACATCTCCTGTTGTTAAAGTAATAATAATTATACACCTTTTATCTATACTATGTAACTTATTTATAAAAAAAATTTTAGATAAAAAAACCCTCATTCAGCAATAGTCTTTGAGGGGATAAAACACAATGGTTTTAATTATAATGGTGTAGGGAGTAGGATTCGAACCTACGAACTCAGAGAGAATGGGTTTACAATCCATCGCCTTTATCCACTCAGCCACCCCTACCTAAACTAGAAATTACTTAGAAGTGCTAAGCGGATTTCAACCGCTGACCTCTTATTGGTTAAGCCAGTACTGACTTGGTTAATAAGCGTTCTTTATAAAATAGCCACTAGAGTAGCGAACTCCAATTCTATCTTCTGAACTATAGCACCTCTAAATAATCTCAAATTCTTTTAAGCAGTAGGCAGAGTGCTAACTCTTTTAATGGTTTCCCAACCCACTCCTGCGTGTCCTTATTCCATACCGTTCTTACCCTCTACCAGTAGTTACTTAGTTTGAGATGGTGGTATCATTTCTTTGCCAAGACCTAATATTATTCCAGCCACATCTTCTCCCCTTTCACCACTTCTAGTATTTCCCAAAGGATATACTGTCTAGTATAGCATCTTGATAGTATGCACCTATGCACAGGCTCTATCTCTATTGGATTACAGAGTAATCACAGGTCGTTTGCCACATCACCAACAACCATTATACACCTTTTATCTACACTATGCAAATGTTTTTAAAACTTTCTTTACATTGCGTGGTATGTTTCGTTCCTTGCCATAAGATAATAGAGCCATTCTCTTTACAGTCTTAATGGCTTTCCTCATTCCACTATCGCAATCATATTTAGTTAAGTGTTTCATGTTTCGTTCTTCTTTATTCAGCACCTTTCTAATTCTAATCGGATATTCAAGGTAGATAAGATGTGTCCATTTATGACCACGATTAATAATCATAGCCACTCTATGTCCTTGCTCGGTGTGATGTCTTACTATCTTATAGAGAGAACGCCTTGTTAATAATTCAGAATACTTCACAATGCCCCCCTCTAGTTGCGTGTTCATAACAACAGAATGGGTTATCATTTTTATCTTCACTAACAAACCTAACCTTAATAATTTTATTAGTTTCTTGAGTATAAAATACCCACTCGAAAGAATTTTTCTCACCATCTCCATAAACCAAATCATGTAGTTGGTTTTGAAAATCACTCTCGCTTATGGGTATCTCTATTGTTTCATATTCATTTACCATTATATTCTCTCCCATTTATTATGTATTCTCAGTTCCTCGTCAAACTCTCCCTCTTGGTTGGGTTCGCTAAAGTCCTCGTTAGCCAGTTCTTCCATATCCCTCGCTTGTAGTTCTTGCCAGTTATCTGGAATGGCATCATCATCTGCGGGTTGGTTCTCTATTCTTTTATTGGCTTGCTTTACTTTCGCCATAAGTTCCGCCCACTCTTCTGCTTTTATATTCAAGATAGTATCTCCTTTAATTTATTAAGATTATGTTTCTCGATGAGTTCACCCTGCATAAATAATGCAAGGTGAAGTTTTAAGATTGCCTTATCTTTCTTAATTGATAAGTCATGCCTACGCTTGGCATCTTTTCTTAAACCGCTATGAGATTTATGAACCATAATTTTCTCCGTCTGGATTTGTACAGGCACTTCGCATTGTTGCACAACCATAGCAACATTGCTCGGGTTCTTCATTGTCAGATAATTGACTTTCAGATAATTGTTTCATTGAATGTGCCAGACCTAGAATAGAATCTTGGTCAGCATTAGCCATTTCATTTTTGATATTTTCTATCTTGTTTATCATGCTAGTTCTCCCTCTTTATAAGTAAAGGAAAGATACTCTGCATTTTCTTCCATGTTTATTGATAGGTCAGATAACTTTGTCATTCTTATAAGCCACTCACCCTCTGTCAAACCACCAGTAAGATATTGTGTAAAAGCATTGGTCATTTCTCTAGTTAAAAAATCTTTAATCTCTAATTCAAAATGTCCATTAGGAAAATTAAATTGTTCGTCTAATTTTTCTTCCATTTTTTCTATCTTGTTTTCCATGTCGTTCTCCGTTAAGTTATATTATTTTTCTTTGTCTTACACTTATAGTTTTACACTAAATTGGTAAGCCTGTCAAATATATTTTCAAATAAATATATATATTCGTACACCAATACAACGAAATATAATATATATTATTTCAAAAAAAACAGGTCGATTCTAAGGTATCAAACTGTCCATTCTGGAGTACCTACCTCTCTAGCCTAAGCCTAGTATGTCTTTTCTTTAATCTCCAAATTGGTAGTCTGAAGAAATAAAAGTTTACTCACAGGAAACAGAATTATTTTTAAAATTAGTTACTTAAAAGTATATACTAGGTGTATAATAGATTCAGTAACAAAGAAAATATTTTAACTAACGGAGATTCAAAATGGAAAAAGAAAACAAAGTTATTTTTACTAAGCATGAATTGTTTATGGCACAAGCACCTTGCTTGAATTTTGAATATGATGCTGACCAACTTTTAGAGAAAGCATTAAAGGTTGGGTTTGTAACTGAGGTCGGCAAAGACCAATACTTAATGAATAATAATTACGGAGAAAAAAAATGAAATATCATTGGGAAGATTTAATAAAAATTGATAGAGGATTATATGCTTATAAAGGATATATGATTCAATCTGATAAATCAATTTGGGAAAGAAAAGATAACAGGTGGACAAGTGGAAGT
>Ga0080013_1005381_pt1 | contig 11967 bp, 19 predicted proteins | sample ETNvirenome_6_85_FD_69236 | JGI IMG/M metagenome (GOLD analysis project Ga0080013, IMG submission 69236) | Marine viral communities from the Pacific Ocean - ETNP_6_85 (SPADES assembly) (version 2) | ecosystem: Environmental > Aquatic > Marine > Oceanic | place: Pacific Ocean | collected 2013-06-19 | reverse complement strand
TTTTCTCAGTGTTAACGGCATTAAGTCCGTTGCAACTTCTTCTTCGATTGATTTTTCCGATGATTACGGAATAGATGAGGCCATGCTAGATGGTTTTTTTAATTCCGTTAAAACCTATGAGGTTAACTAGATGAACAAAGTAATAAGTCGTCCTGTCGATAAGTACGAACTAGAAGGTGATGTTCGTGAGGCATATGCCGCCTGGATGAAGGATATGAAGGGTGTGTCTATTGAGAGCAACGCCGATTATATCGTTGAAAAGGGTTTGGACCTGGAAATTGAAGAAATGGAGTTGATTGATTTTGTCTAAGGACATGGTAAAAGACGCTAAAGCTTTAGCGAAAAAATTGCATGAAGGTATGACCGATAAATACGGTAATCCTTATTTCTATCATCTTGAAAGAGTCGCGAATAGAGTTCGGGATATGGAATACGATATGGTCGATGAGACTAGCGAGATTAATCTGTATATCACAGCGGCCTATTTGCACGATGTGGTTGAAGATACGGATTACTTGATAGGCGATATAATCGACAAGTTTGGTGAAACGATTGCCGAGGCCGTTAAGTTGCTAACAAGAGGCGATGAAGAGACCTACGCTGATTATGTTATCGGTATAAAGAAGTCGGTTTTTCTTGAAGGTAAAATTGCACGGGTTGTCAAGATGGCTGATTTGCTTGACCATCTTATGGGTCCGACACCTTGCCCACCTAACTTGGTCAAACGGTACGAAAAAAGTCTGTATAGTTTGATGGGCAAGTTGTAGAGTAAGGTACCGTTGAGTATGTCATGTATGATTTCTATTCCATACTTTATTTCTTAATAGGGCTAACCGCCTTTGGTAACACCTGTTTATTTATGGCGTTGGTGATGTCAGTAGAAGATAAAAAAATTGAAAGGAAACGACCACAACAAAAAAATAAAAAAAGAAAAAATAAAAAAAGTAAAAAGGAAGACCCTCAAGATGAGAAGGTTGGTTGGACAGTTATGGATGCAGATAAAGATGGCAATATAATAATTGAGGAAATATAATGAGTGAACGAGTTGTGATTAAAAAGAATAGCCGCGAATCAATTGTGATTTCGCAGACAGAGTTTAAGGGAAATGACTTGGTAGATATTCGCACTTTCTTTACCAATGGAGAAGGAGAACTATCCCCTACTAAAAAGGGTATTACTATCCGATTGGAAAAGTTGGACGAATTGGTTGCTACGTTGTCGGCCGTTGCGCAAAACATTAAGGAGAAAAGTAATGATTAATACTATACAGCAACTAAAGAAAAATCATCAGAATTTTGATGTCATTTGGAATAAGATTGGCACCGAAGTACAGAGAGATTTGGTTAAGACTGCACCAGAGCTGCTTACTGCGTTGGGTGCGTGGTACAATCGAAGTAATGAACTCATTTTTGAACTTGAAGATCAGATCGAACAGGACTCATTGGTTAACACGGCAGTTGGCGCTGTTGATGATGAAGAAAGTAACGATATAGACGATATAGACGACCTTGATGACCTTGATGATTTTGATGATGACGAAGAATCAGATGAAGATGCAGACGATGATGATGGATCGCCAAGATCGGTTAAAGTGTCCGTCAATAATGATTGGACTTAAAAAAGTTTATAAAAAATAATTTTTGCATTATACTTATACATGTAGAGCGATAGTCGCCTACACACCGTCATTATCCATCGTGGAGATGACATTAACATAACATCCTATTAAGGAGAGATATTATGAATAACCTACCTACCATACTGCGCACTGCAGTACCCTTCCGTCAAATTGATTCTGTATTTGACAATCTTTTCAATGACTTTTTTAATACCGTTTCGCGGACCCCGTTTACCGCGGTAGAACAACGGAGCAATTATCCTCGCGTTGATATCCGCGAAACGCGTGATTCGGTGACGTTGGATGCTACGGTTCCTGGCTTGATTAAAGAAGATGTATCCATTGATTATGAAGATGGACACCTTAAGATTTCTGCAGAGAAGCAGGCGGATAATCTGGCCGAAGACTTTGTGCATCGCGAAATTCACCGGTCGGCCTTCTCTCGTTGGTTTAGTATTGATGAAGACACTTATGAAGTGGGCAAAATTAATGCCAGCCTAAATAATGGCATTCTTTCGGTCACTATTCCGAAGAAATCGGAGGCTGTCAAACCTTTGCCTCGTAAAATAGAGGTAAAATAACCCTAACGGGGCGGGCCCAGTGTACGGCCCGCCCCTAACCCCTTGTTTTTATTGAATTTATGACTTTTTTTACGATTTTTCCTAAGTTATTGTTAATAAACGACTTAAAAACCCACTTTTTTTACGATTTTGCTTGACTTTTCTCCGATTATTTCGTATATTATATATAGAGATTAGAGAGATAGTTCACCGTTACAAAAGGCATAAAACTATGATGGCTCGTCAAATGTCCGACAAAGTTACTTCTTCCACCGTTCTTGGTGGCATCCCTTATACCCTGTATTCGGAAGATGGCGTGTTTATGGTGAAGTCGGTCAACATTTGCGATTGGCTTGATTTTACCTATGGTAATGACTGGTCCAAACATCCGGACTATGAGACATCCGGCAAAGATTTGATGGCGTGGGCCGAAGAAAACAATTCCCACTATTATTCAGAAGATCGTGAAAACTTTTTCATGTTTAATGCGATTGATGAGGCCATAAAGGCCGGCAAAGATACAGTGGTCGTAGAAGACCTATCGTGAAAGATGAAGAGATAATGAATCTCTATAATAAGTTTGTTGCCTTTGCAAAAAAAGAGGGATACCACACCCCCATCCCTTCTGAGCCGTTAGCTTTTATGAACCGCGATGGTAATGTAATGAAGTTAAGTAACAAGAAAGAAGCAATCATCATTCGGCGTGGCGATATCGTAGACGCTGAGTTTACTGAAGTAGGAGAAGTATGAAATTGTTTAGTCAAAAGAAAGAAGACTTATTGGGAGCATCAGTTGTTATACTTTTATTTTTCACGGTCGCCATGTTGGATGGCGTTTTGAATGGAATTGGTTTCTAAAAATGGAAAAGAATTATCTCATAAGAAAGATGGACTTGTTGTCTAAAACTAGGCGAAGTGTTCATCGGCCTACTAAGGTTGAGAAAGATGCTAAGGCGTATAGTAGAAAGTTGAAACATAAGGATTCTATTTATGCCTACGATGATTAAAGAGTGGTCTAGGTTTATCGCTAGAAAACTTGGTTGGCAAATAGATAAAGCAAGAGACTTTGCAGTTAGTCTTTTAACAGAAGTAAACGATCACACAGTGGCTTCGGCCATAATGACCATCATAGAAGAAGAAAGAAAAAAGAAATGAAACGGTTAGTTGTTGCACTATTAGCGTCTATTATTCCCACTATGGCCATGGCCGAATGGGGCGTTGAAATGTCTCATCGTCCAGTGCCGGCATATATCAGTAATACTTATGCCGATGGAACTGCTAATACCTTTCATACAATACAAACGGGTATGATATCCTTGCATTGGGGCGACACTCTAAAAGGTCGCAGCAAGACCACTGGTGGATATTGGGACGTAAGATACTTTATTAATGTATGGGAAGAGCCTTCTGCGAAGTACCCAGTAGGTCGAATGGTGGAGCAAGAAGTAGCCATTGGTGAAGCAACGCCGGAAGATATAAATGAAAAGAATAAATGGAATAAGCCTGGTAGTCGAGTAAGTAAGGTTTATTCGCGAAGAGTTTGGGTTAAGTCAAAGGTCAAAGGTCTATTGCCTGGTTGGACTAATCCAAATAAAGGAGCAGGCTATATTGTCAATATGAACCTTATGATGGGCTCCGTGGACCGTATGGTTGATATTTATGGAATAGATTTATTGCTTGGTAAGAGAATAACCATTATTCCGCACTTCTTTGGGATATATGGAAAAGTTGGGCCAACATTGTTGGCCGAAGTGTGGCATAGGTGGGGATGGGCTGAACAGAATACGGCATTAGGGGCTGTTCTCTCTGGTGGGGCGCAGGTACAGATACTCAAGGGTATCAAGTTTTTTGGTGAGGTCGAGTTTAGGGGCTACGGTCCTCTAATCCACAATGAGAACAACTCTAGTGTGACATTGGTAAACAAGCTCCCGTTCATGGCCAAAGAGGTTAGGGACCATTACAGGGATTATGAGAGGAACGCAGGTATGGATTCTTATCGTGACTTGGTGCAGGAGTCACTGCGTTTCGGGCTTCGTTTTACCTTTTAAAGAATTGCCGGCTAGGGGTTACGCATCTCATCTGGTTTTGGTTACCCCATGTAATCGACCAATGCGTGGTCATCCAGTAGAAGCCCCTTGCCGGTATAGTTTATTACCGTGTAGTTTTTTATTATAATAACAAGCAACCCATACTCTCAAAAGGAGAAGCCCCATGACCACTAATATGACCAAACTCGCAGAAGCTATCGGCATTATTTCATCAGTACTGTCCGATGAAGTTGCACAAAGTCAGCATTTTGTAGATGTAGACGATGACGATACTGTTGATGTGGATGAATATAATGAGCTAAAAGAGATCATTACCGATGGAATCCCTGACGTTCTAACTGATATAGAAACTATTAAGGCTGAAATAGAAGCCGCGGTGGCTCCGCTTGTAACCTTGGGTGGAATAGATGATGATTCATGGCCTTTAGAGGATGATGAAGTGGCAGATGGCGACAGCGTTGAATCAGTAGAAGGCGAAACTGAACCTAATGAAGGCGAAGCAAACGAAGAAAAGGCAGATGTATCTGCCGATGATTTATTGAAGGTCAACAATAATCTTATTGCTACACTAGATATGGTAGATGAACAATTAAGTGAGTTGGTTATTTCTATAGAAAGCCTGCAGGATGAAGTGGAGGAGCGCTAATGACTAATGACAATCAAACTGAGCAAAACACACTAACCTATGATGAAAAGTTGGACGCTTTAATGAGGTGTGTATACGAAAATAATCAAATGCTAAACTCTTTATTGGAGGCAGTAAATAGATTTTTAAACCCACCTAACTCCGGAGTTCAATATCCGGCAGGTTACCCAAATCAAAATCAGCCTGCTAATGAGTTTGATAATAGGTTTACTGAAAATAAAGAGTATAAAGGAGCCGAAGAGGATCTCCGAGCAAGTCGTACTTACACACAGATGGGTAATCTTGAGCAACCGCAACCACCGCCTTATCTTGGTGGTTCAACACCACCACCGCCAGGCGGGATGCCACCTGTCCCACCACTTTCTGAACCGCCTGAGCCAATGACTACCGGCCTAGGTGGCGAAGTAGTTATGACGCCTGAAGAGTACAGGGCGGCCCACGGAGAATAACTTATAACTTCAATAAAAACAACAACTTATGCCTAACCTCAATAAAAACAAGGGGTTAGGCATTTTTTGTGCCATAACCCTTGTAAAAATCTACTAAGGGGTACGTCTATAACTTGTTGTCTACCAATAGGTTACGAGGGGTAAAAAAACAAGATTTTTATAAAATGTAATGTCGTAACTCCTTGTTTATAAATGACTTATTTTTAGGCCTTTACTTATCTCTAAAAATGTGGTATATTATATATGTAAGGTTGAGGAGCGAGTGGTTCGTTCCCACAAATAAAAGGTTGATAAGATGAAAGATGTAACGATTACGATTTCGGATAAAGACACTATGGTTGCTACTGTTGACAGGTTTGGTGTCAAGTGGGCTGAGTCTTTTGATTTTATGAATAACTATGATACTTCGATCAAGAGTTTCAATAGATCGTTTAGTGGTGATAACTATAGTTTCATTAATAAAGTTGACGAAAGTCTTGCTTCTGATCCTGTAATTCTTGATAGTTTCCTTTTCACTCTTGGGTTGAGCAAATAATATGAAACACCTAATGGATGTTGGGTTTGAGTTTGAAGTTGGTAGTCCTTGGACAATGAAAACTACTGTTAGAAAAATCCGCGAGGATTTAGGGATTTCGGGCCTTACCCCTCAAGTAGATGTGACAGTAGAAACAAACGCAAAATATAATGGAGAAATTTCTACTCCGGTTTGGCCCTTGGCCAAAGGTATGATCAATCTTAGACGCATCTTCAAGTGGTTTGAGAAGAACGGAATTGTTACTAACGATAGTTGTGGATTTCATGTGAATCTTTCTTTCAGACGGAAAGAACTTAATTGGATGTTAGATATAGATCGTTTAGTACTATCGTTCAACGAAGAGAAGTGGTTGAAATTATGTAAGAGAGTTAATAACTCTTATACAGGTTGTTACATAGATAGTCTTATTTGTGAGGCCGGCAAAAAGGTTTTTAAAACCGAGGCCATCCGAGATCAATGGGTTGCTGACAAGATCATAGAACTTGGCGAAGATAGATTCTCTTCTGTTAATATTGAACACCTAGAAGAAGATAGTCCCTATGTTGAGTACCGTGTTCTAGGTGGTAAGGGTTATCATCTTCGGTATGGAACAATGATCAATGGAGTCATAGATATGGCGGCCAATATGAAGAGGGCATTGCCTAATGCTCGTGGCACCGCCCTGAGAGGCCTTAAATTAAAAGAATGTTTTAAAGTCAAAGGTGTGAGCGATATGGCGTCAATCGTTCCTCACTAATTTTTTCACAAAGAGTTAAAAAAATAAACACCCCATTAAACATGGGGTGATTTTTTTGTGCCTCAGACCTGAGGCACTATCACGTAAATCATTGTTTTTATTAAGCTTATGTAAATAAAAAACAAAAGGCCATCTTATTCTTCTTGAATTATATTTATAAGTAGATGAATATATATTTTAGGTCACAGGAGATGTCGATTGGCTTTTGCAAATTTTTTTACTACTATTTCTCAGACTGCATCTAACGCAGATTATCAAGGCATTTTTGCAACTAGTGCTTCAACTGTTTCTTTATCCTCTAATCTATCCTCATTGTCAGCAGAGGGCGCCGACATTGTTAAGTGGGTTCGATATCGAATGGGCGAACCAAAGGTGGTTTGTGAGTTAGAGAATCTACAGATATTCTCAGCCTTTGAAGAAGCAAATATTGAATATAGTGCCATCATAAATAAATCTTTTGCGACAAACTGGCTGTCTAATCTTTATGGGTTGAATAGAGATTTTAGTACACAAAATCTTACTGACAAACTACCTCATCAAACATTGGATTATTTGAATAGATTGGCAGCTCCTTATGCTAGTGAGGCTAATCAAGGCGGATATCAAAATCAAAGAAAAGCATATACCACCTTTGATAGCAACACCCAAAGCAAAGATCTGCTTAGTGATTTTACGGACAAGGAATCCGGAAGCTCTGTCAATGATTATATAACCACACTCTCTGCTGGCAATATTGCAGTAAGAAATGTTTATCATAGTCCACCTACATCAATATATCGTTATTATGATCCGTACTCTTCAGCAAACGTGATGGCTGCTGAGTTCCAGGCTGAGAGTTATTCTGCGGAGAGTTTATTTTATATGATGCCTGTGTATGGAGATTTGCTACGAGCAGGTCAATTGGAAAGTAGTGATTATGTTAGAAGGTCTGGATATAGCTATGGTATTGTTGGTAGTAAGCTTACTGTTTATCCATTGCCTTTAAAATCTGTTAGAATATATATTGACTACACTACAGAGATGGACCCATTTAATCCTAACTTTAAAAATAACACTATTGGTGATCCATCTATTACTGGTATCTCCAGTATTCATAATATTCCTACCACTGATATTAATTACGAGAATGTAAATGCTAGTGGAAAGAGATGGATACGCCAGTATGCTCTAGGCATCTGTATGGAGACACTGGGCCGTGTTAGAAGGAAGTTTAGTAGTATACCCATACCTAATAACGAGATCTCTCTGGACGGTGATGCGTTGGTCCAGGAGGGATTGGAGAAACAACAAGAATTGAAAGATGAATTAAACGCTACCTTGGATAAGGTAAATAATGTTGAAATGATGAGAGGCGACGCCGAACTTGCACAAGCTATCGGTGACCAATATGCCACTATTCCAATGCCCGCTCCTTTCATGTCAATGGCTTAGAGATAAAAAATGTCTAGAGAACTTTTTGCAAGTACTACTGGCGACACTAGGTATAACTTATTTTTTGGGCCAGAAGAAATGGATCTATTTGATAACTATTCAACAGAACTATTTGAGATAGTTACGCAAACATCGGTAAAATACTGGCGAATAGAAAAAGATTTTAGTAATCCTAATAATATTTATGGAGAATCGGACACTAAAGTGGCAAGACAGCCTGTTGTTGTTTATTGTTTTATACAGCAAGATGAGCCAGTTACTGAGAGCGGCCGTTACGGAACTGATATAAAGAGAAGATTAGAGTTATATATGCACAAAGATAGGCTCACTGAAGTGGGGGTAGTGCCCCGAATCGGTGATTTTATAGAGTATAGTAATCAATTTTATGAAATATACGAAGCAAATGCACCTAATTTATACACTTATTCAGAAACTAAGATGGGCGTGTTAGTAAGATGTCTTAGTGCACGTGCAGGTGTGTTTGATGGTATGAGAGATAATGCTAATAATGAGTACAATGCGAATAGTGACAATCCTTACTAGAGATATTTAATGGCTCAAAGAATAAGTGGTGAACATAGAAGTATAGATGTAGAAAGTGTAGGTCTATTAGAAATAGATAGGACGGTTTATAATTGGTTTAACCATAAGCATCCGACTCAAATAAATGCACGCAAAGTACCTGTTGTGTTTGGTAGTTGGGAACGCTGGGCTCAAATGCAAGGCAACAAGGAAGACGAAAACCTAAATAATCAACGTGACCATAAAGGAATGATTAAACTGCCTATCATTTCTATAAGTAGAGGTGATGTAGAGTTTGATAATGAAAGATTTGTTCGTAAAACAGTAAATAATGACCCTGCTGTTACTATTATTAAAAGAATAGCAGCTGCTCAATTTGATCCCGATCAAAGAATACCATTCCAGACTAAACATGCCGTTGCAGGTGGCGACGGGCCTCGTTATTCGGCTAACGCACCAATTTATGAGGTCCAAAGCGTTCCTTATCCTGACTTTGTTAATATTACCTATACAATAAGTTTTTGGTCTTCTTATGTTAGTCATGTAAATAAGTTTCACGAAATGGTGTGGCAAGACGCCTATCCTACTGATTTTGAATATAACGGCCACAGATTTTTTGCTTCTATTCAGACACAAAGTGATGACGGGAACGTAGAAAACTTTTCTGATGAAGAAAGAATAATTCGCCATACGTTTAATATGGAAGTATCGGCTTATTTGCTAGATGTTAATCCTAAAATTAAAATAGAAAGAACAGCTACAAAGATTGTTCTTCAAGAAATGGTTATTGACGCTGAAGAGATTAGAACTACTAGAGATGGGTTCGACTTGACGCTGGATGATATTGTAGAAACTGGCGAGCGTATTGACTTTTATAACAGAGGGATTAAGACAGATGTTGATGATACTATATATGCTATTACAACGGAAGATGGGGAGATTCTAGTTACTGAAAGTGAATTAGCAATTGCGGGCGATTTGGCTCTCACAAGTCCTTCATATGTTGGACCTAATGATTCCAATAATCAATATGGCTAGGGGATTATAGGATGGCTGATACAGTAAACGTAAAAATATCTGCGTTAACACGCAATTCTCTATCTTCAGATTTAGCAGCTGATGATTATCTTCCATTCAATGATAATTCGGCCGGTGACCAAGCTACGATGGCCATCACTATTGGTGGCATGGATTCATATTTTAAAAACAATGTCGATAACCTAGCTCGCTCTGCTGTTTCTGGATTTCCTACCGATACCTTAACTGCCTACCCCGTCTTACCAAGATTAGTAGCGACATCTATTACATCTACTGATGGAATGCGGACTAATGGATTAAGCGCTAACATGGTATCGGGTGATGTGGGATTTTTTACTAGTTTAACTGCTGATGGAATGACCGCTAATAGCATAACCGCGGTTACAAGTTTATCGTCTACTACAGTTTCCGCTAATACTGTTTCAGCCATTAATTTGTTTGGTACCTTAAAAAGTGCTTTTAATATTCCTGCATCTTCTACTAGCTATATGGATAGTTTGCATATAGGTGGTGATTTGCATGTGCTTGGATCTACTATAACTACATCTGCAGAAAATTTGTCAGTGACAGATCCTATTATTGAATTAGCCAAAGATCAAACAGCACCTGGTGTTGATTTTGGTATAATTGGTAATAGAGGTGGCACTAATAATGGAATTGTGTTTTTTGATGAATCCGCGGATGAGTGGGCGGTAGCTTTTACAGATAATGCGGCTTCTACTAGTGGTAATATTACAGTTGCTTCTTATTCAGATTTTCAAGCTAAAGATGTAACCTTTAATGCGGCTACTATTACAGATGGATCGGGTATAGAGGCCTTAAACGCTACTAAACTAACTGCGGGGTCAGTTCCAGACGCTAGAGTTCCAGCCTCTAATGTTACACAACATGAAGCGGCACTCACTATACTCACAGGCCAAGTAACCGGCCTTTCTGCTTTTGCAAGAACTGCTGTTTCTGGTGCAGTAATGACCCTTTCAGGTACTAATATCAGAGCCACAGGTCCAATAGATAGTGCCAACTCTGTTTCGGGTACAAGTTTGTCTGGTACTATTGATGCTAAATATATTGACACGCAATATCTTACGGAACTAAATGCGGTACAAGTTGCAGATGCGGATACCTCAATAGTTAAAGACGCTACGGATGGAAATCAAAAGAAAGTTACATTAGCTAATTTAAAAACTTATTTCTCTCTTGACGCAGACATTGTTGATGAAGCTAGAACTGCGGTATCGGCCACTGATATGTTTTTTCTTCATGCAGCCAGTATTAGTGGTCAATCAATTACTGGAACAAGCGTAACTGCGGGTACTCTTACAGCTGGAACTCTTACGAGCACTAATATATATGGTGAAAATGTATATATTAACGGTACAGCAGAGGCTAATAATTTAGATAACTACGTAGAAGGAACGTGGACACCTTCGTTTACATTCGGTGCTGGTTCAACTACGTATACTACTCAAGATGGTTATTATACCCGAATAGGTAATTTAGTATATTGCACTTTTAAGCTTGAAATAAATACGCTTTCTACACCTACCGGAACTCTTACTTTGGCTGGATTGCCCGTAGCGGCAGGCAATAATACTGGGGGCGCTGGTGTTGGTGGCATAGTATCTACCAGTATAAACTATGAAACAAATAGAACTTCAAATCCTACAAACACTGAGTTAGGAATAATAACAAATAAAAATACTCAAACCGCTAATTTAGTTTTTAGTGATAATGGTGTAGCTCCCTTTACAGCTACTCCAGCTATGCTTAACAATGGATCTACTCTAGAGGCTTCTTTTTTCTATCAAGCATAGTAAAGATTTAGTGTTTTTATAACTCCACAATATATTTATTATACCCAATCATATCCAATTTAGCCTATTTGACAAACCATAAGCGAATTAGGAAGTTTCTTTAGTAGCTTTTGGTTATCTTATAATAGAGGAAGACAGGCAAATGGCCTTAGTAAGTAACATACCTACAAATATTCTTGCGTGTTGTAATAGTGTTGAGATAAAGGCCGCCGTTTTAGCATCCTCTGCTACTGTAGGAACCTCCACAAATCATAAATTAGGATTTATTACTAACGATACTCTTCGGGCTACAGTGGATTCGTCTGGTAATTTAGGCATTGGAACCGATTCTCCTGGCGCGAAATTAGATGTAAGAGGTGGTGCTATTTTTAATGAAGCCGCCGGTGCTGTTGATTTTAGAATAGAAGGCGGCTCGGAAGCTAATTTATTTTTCGTTGATGGATCTACAGATAGAATAGGTATCGGCACTGCGACTCCATCACATTTATTAGATGTTGAAGGCGTAGCTAATTTTGCCACTTGTATTGTAACTCCTACTGTATGTACTACCGGTGACACTGTAATAGGTGGG
>Ga0080013_1005380_pt1 | contig 11968 bp, 17 predicted proteins | sample ETNvirenome_6_85_FD_69236 | JGI IMG/M metagenome (GOLD analysis project Ga0080013, IMG submission 69236) | Marine viral communities from the Pacific Ocean - ETNP_6_85 (SPADES assembly) (version 2) | ecosystem: Environmental > Aquatic > Marine > Oceanic | place: Pacific Ocean | collected 2013-06-19 | reverse complement strand
TGCGCTAACCAATTAGGAAATAAAAATATATCACCTACTGTTGGGGAGTGTTGAAATTTATGTCCACTAAAAGTAGCTGCCTGACCATTAAACCAGCATATGTCTCCTACCGTTGGATAATGATCCTCTTTTGCATATTCTTCAGGTAAACTTTTAGGCACCCGTAAATAAAAAACTCCTGATAATTGTCCTTCATGTATGTGAAAAGGATTAAAGTCTCCTGCATATTGGCTCACTGCCCACATCGATTCAATAACCATTTGACCAATAAACTCTGGACTAATTGTTTCATTAGCAGGAGGAATAGAAAGATAGGATTTAACCATTTCACCAATTACATGAATCATGGGTTGTGCTTCTTCCGATCCTAACCATTCAGGATCAAAACGTGTTTCTTGTTTTACATTGCCTGCAAGATGAGGCGCGTGATCAAATTTTTTAGAATATTCTTTATCATTCATCATCTCTGATGCTTTATCATCCATTAACTTAACTAAAAAATCAGGTAGCTTTCCTTTTACAATAGTAGGGCCAAAAGGTCGAATAGCATCAAATTTTAATACTTGGTCTTCTTTTTTCTTTAGACTTATTTATACATTGTTTAATATCAGTACCACCATTAAATGTTTTACTAAAAATTTCACTCTCATTTAATTTTAATAGCTGGTCTGTACTAGAAAATAAATATACATTTCTTAGTATATTTAATTTTAATAATTTATAGACAAATATTCTAGCTAAAGCTCTTAGAGTAGTTCTTGTTTCTTTTTCTTTACTATTTTTAAAATAAGCATATCCAGACATAGATCCAGAATCATCTATATAAACATCAAAACTTATGTGATATTTTCTTTCATTTACAGATAATTCAGGATATAGCACTTCATGTAAAAAGTTTTCTACATTGTTAATATCATCTATATCATCTGCTTCAAATATAGATTCCTCTCTAACTTTTACTTGTCCTCCTATACTTTCGGTTGCACAATCTATAATATGTTTAACAAATTCATTTATTTGTTTTTTAGTTATATTTACTTGATTTAAAATACCAGAATCTAATAAAGAATCTACCATTTTAAGATCTGCAGGATGACTACCTTTACCTATACCTAATTCATCTGCTTTTTTAATATTCTTCTTTATCTTATTCATAGCTCGAGTTGCAGCTGAATCTAATGATTTTCCTAAATCATTCGTACTAGGATCTTCACCATTAATTATTAGTTGATTTAATTTATCTATCTGTTCTTCTATATTATTATAGTTATTGTCATAAAATACTTTACCTATAATATCTATAACAACTTTAGCAGCTATATAACTAAATCCAAATTTATCTTGAGTAATCATTCTTAATAAATGATTATCTAAATTAGTTAAGAAATAATGAAACCAATACATTTTAGGATTTACACTAATAATTCTCTTATCATTAAACCATACTTTAAAACAATCTAAAGCTGCAGATTTTGCATATGTTATATCTTTTGGATCATCTTCATTTTCTTTGTTTATTTTGTCTATACCCTCTTCAAACCATCTATAATATTTTGTAGTACCCAACTCGTTACATAAAATATCAGCTATATAATTATCTAAGTTAGGTTTAATAATAGAATATTTTTGAGCAGATAGATCCACATCGGGATCTATCCATTGACTCAAAAATTGATTATTATTATCTGTACTAGGATCTGTTAATTTTCTTTCCATAATTTTACTATTTTTAAATTAATTCTTTATCATTTGTATCTGGTAGAGCTTTCATTTCACCTCTATCAGGAGTAACATGTTTTAAAGTACTATTTAATTCAGATACAAAATTAATTAAATTAGGTTGAGATTCATATTTTAATTTATAATAATATATTAATTCATCACTTGCATAATTATTTAAAACTGTATTAAGATTTTGAGTTAATTCAGATATTTTACCTTTATAAGATTTCATTTTTCCTAATTCATTTAAATCATCTAAGATATTACTTACATATACTTCTGTATATGATTTATTATCACCATTTATAACTCCTTCTAAACTGTCAATTTTAGTTCTTACAGAATTTTCTCTTTTAGTTTCTAATTTACTTGAAAGATCTGATAATTTAGTAGGTGCAATTAATTCACAGCATTTCATAAGAGCTTCTACTTCTTCTATATTATAGATTAATTTAATAGCTTTAACTAATTTACTTAGATATGAAGCAGTTCTATCTGATATAGATTCATATACTACCTTGATAAATTTAGTAATATTTTTATCACTAACATTTTCTTGATTTATATCTTCCATAGTAGGAGTAGGCATATCTATAGATATAGGTTTACCTTTCCATATTTCCTTAAAATTATCAGCACCAACTCTTTCTACTTTAGTAGTTAATACGAATCTATCCCAAAAAGGATTTTCTATTTCATCTTCTGGAATTGTATTACAAGATCCAGCGAATACAGTCCATTTACATTTTTTAATTTCATTACCATAAAATAGGGCTTTCTCTCTCATAACTGACAATAGAGTATTTCTAACTCCAGAAGTTCCTTTATCTACTTCATTAATTAATAAGAATTCAGAATCAGCTATAGGCGCATCTATTTTATATTCTTTATCTTCCATTAAAGCTTTCATATCTACTCTACCTTTAATTTCAGAAGTTTTAGTACCTTCATCTAATTCTATAATAAAAGTTTTATCTCTAACTACTTCTGTATCATAGTTATACTTTGCTGCAGCATAATCTATTAAACATTGAGTTTTACCAACACCTGGTTCTCCTAAAAGTAAAACGGGAAGTTGTGTTAACTCCCCGAGTGCTAGTACTTTGAACGTTTCGTCCTTACCGATTAATTTTGTTCTAATTTTTCTTGTTGTTGTTTGCGTCTCCATTTGATTTAAATTGATTTAAGTTAATTATTCCACTATTTTCTTCTATCTCTTTTTTAATTTCCCAGTTATTAGTATCTTGATGCCACTCTACTTCTTTAATTAATTCAGTTACACCTTTTACTTTTTTATTATTATATATAGATATACCTCCATTCCAGCCTACTTCTAAATCTTCCGTGCTTATTTGAAATATTAAAGGAGAGTTATTACATGCAGTCTCTATAACTATAAATAAAAAAGGTTTTATTTCATATCCAGGGTATTGTGTAAGCATTTTTTGTTCTAAAAATTTAGTATAAATAGCTGCTTGTCTGTAATAAGCATATTTTACATAACTAATTTCAAAATTATATACAGATTTACCTGTAGTTTTTAAATCTATAGCTTGGATAGTTTTATTATGGTGATCTATAATAACTTTATCTATAATACCTCTAATTATATAATCTTTTCCTAGATCAGTTGTATATTCCATTTCAAATTCTAGCTGGTTCGTTATATCTTGTAAAGGCCCAGCAGTAGTAAAATATTTACTAGTATACTCAGATGAAGTTAACATGTTTACCATATTAATAGTCTGAGTATGTTCTTCTACAGATAAAATAGTTTTATCTATATTATCTAAAGTAAAATTAACATACTCTTGTATCTCAGGAGCTTCAAACTTTTTGATTACAGATTCATATTTAATTTTAAAACCTGAATTATCATAAGCTGCTTTTCTAACTACATCCTCGTAACGTTTCCTTTTTTGATACTCTTTTGATAAATCTTTTTGAATTATAAAATGTATATAAGTTTTAATAAACTCACCCATCATTCCACCAGGGACTTCTAATGTAGAGACGGCATATCTATTTTTAAATTTATCGGGCTCGGTAAGCATACAATCTACTGCAGCTCCCTTTCTAAAGAACGTTGTATCTTCTTCTTTAGGATTAAGTATATGTTCTCTATAAAATACTGGACTATAATCCAATAAATTTAATGAAGAAAAACTTAACTTATGATTTTCTAATGTTTTTATATATTCTGTCATATTTTTAAGTGTTTAATTTCCCATATCTCTTGCTTCATCAGCTTTATCTTCTGCGATGCGTTCTTTCATTTGTTCATTGAATTCATAATCTTCAATAGGTTCATCAAAATATTCTTTGCAAAATTTGTAACTACATTCGTAGCCAGTTACTTCTTCACCATCTTCGGTTCTTGTAACTTTATTGTATTCATCGTCCCCACAATGAGGACATACCATTTGTGCCATTTTTATATTATTTGTAAATTAAATATTAATTTTCTTTCGTCTACGGACTCTACATAAGATATTTGTCCAGCGCTTCTAACAAATTCTATACTATCATCAGTTATTTTACCACACTCTACTAGTGTATCTAGAAACCATTTAGTCCAGGGCCATAAATTATCACAGTCCCACGGTTGACCTTCATCGGGTTTATATATATCTATCCATACTCTTAGAAATTCTCCTTTCTTTAGTTTTATTACAGGAAGTTCATCTATGTAAGGTCTTAAATAATCGTGTACCCAACGAGCTACTTTAGCTCTAGCATGATAGTTTAAGCTACCATCATAGATTCTTTGCCCATTAATAGTCCAGTATTTAGGTTTACCAGCTACTAAAGGATTAGACAGTACTCTATTTCCTACAGAATCTATTAAAAATCCTTTTTTATCCCATGTATATTCTCCATTATTAAATCTTTTTTGGTGTTTTTGAGGTAAATCTTCTATCTTTAAAGAATCTTTATTTTTATTATAATAATTAGCACGTCTCCTTTTTGAAATAGGAACTCTATTTTCAAAATTAGGAAGTACTACTTTCCACACATTTACATTCATCTTAAATTAATTTAATTAATAATTCTTTTCCTTTGTTTATTCCGTACATACTCACATATTCGCTAATATCTTTACAATTACTTTCTTTAGGTATATATATTATATTAGCGTGAGGTAATAATTTGTGTAACTCTTTTGCGCCTTTAATACCAGCATTATCGTTATCATATAAAATAAATATTTTAGGATATATATAATCTAATCCATTAATAATCTCGTCATCCATATAACTAGTTTCAGCTTGTGGTGCAATTGAATCTATACCAAACGATCTTAAACACATTACATCTTTCATAGATTTAGTGATTACGAGCGTTTCATTTTCTTGTGTTAACTGTGATGATCCTTGAAGTTCATTATTAGTAGCATTACTTAACCATTTATAATTACCTTTATTAGCTTTAGGTCTATATATTTTTACTTTATTATTAGGTAATTTGTAACAATATATAGGATTACTTATTGAATATCTAAATATAAGTTTTTTATTTACAAATACATATTTACCTGAAAATACATTATATTGCTTAAGTATTTTCTCATCTATATTAAACTGAACCCAGTATTCCAAGTCTTCTTTAGTGAAATGTTGAGGTTTAAATTGTATTAAAGTATTTTTTTTATCTTTAACTATTTCATTTTTAAAGCATTTATATTCAATCTTTTTCACAGCTATATTTTTAGAACCATTTAACCCTAAATTCATATTAGAATTTATAATGTTAATTGCTGTAATAAAGGTAGATCCTGTTATTAACATAACTAAATCAAAACAACTACCTTGACGACCATTAAAATCTTTAAATCTTATTTCACCAGTAGGTGTATAATATATATTAAATGAAGGATTTTCATCTTTTCTAAAAGGACTATGATACATTTTTCCTAATTTGAAATCAAATCCTAAGTAATGTCTAAATATTTCTTCTTCACTAATAATATCAAGTATATCTTTCTTAGTTAAAGAAGGTATATATTCTTCAACATTTTCTAAATTATACATAATAGTGTGGTTTTAAGAAACAGAAAAAGAGAGTTGTACCCGCGGATTAGACTGCCTAGGCGAATTCTCTAGGGATTTGTTATCTCTCTATTTCTGAATCAAGGTGGACTTTTTTAGAATGGTAAATCTGACTTATCTGAATCTTTTACTTCAGTTTCCGCTCCAGTACTATCCTTTTCCATTTTATCATTAGCACCAATTTTTAACTCAGTTGGATTAGTTGTCATAGTTTCAATAAAAGGACAAAAATTAGGTAAAGAAGTATAATCTTTATAGTTATATACAACTTTTAATCTTACAGAAATACCTTGATATTTAATTCCCATAAAAGTAATTAAATTATCACAGAGCTCAATAAAAGTTTTGCCATTAACTGAAAATGAATTTGTATCTACAAATTTAGTACAAATATGCTTAATTCTAATAAGCATGTTATTTACTTTTCTTGCTACAGCTTCGTCTTGATTTTCCCCTTCTTTTTTATTTACTCTTTCAGGATCTACATCCCATTCTAAATGTTTAAGTACATTTCCTTCTAAATTATTAAAAGTAAAACATAAATAAGGACTACCATTAGCAGCAGATTCTCTACTAATGTTTTCTAAAGTACAATTCTCATTAATTCCTACGGGAATACTCGGTATTGAACTTTTTTCTTGCACTTGCGTGCTTTGGTTGATTTCATACATCATATTTAAATTTAAATTGGTTACTAAAATATTAAGCTAATTCAAAATTATTGAAGGCTTCATCATCTTCTTTATTTTTCTTAACTTCCTCATTATCAATCTCTTGTACTTTCTGAGAATCGTCTATATTACTTTCATTAGTACTATTGTGCTCTATAGGCTCTAAATTTTGAATTATTGCTGTATCATCCCATTCAGCTTCCTCTTCAACTTTAACAATTTTGAAAAATACATAGCCAGGATATCTATTATCTATTATTTCTTCTGCACACACAAACATATCTTCTTCTCCAGTATTAGATAAAGACATATATGATCTTAAATCTCTATTATGAGGTACATTTTTTATATATCCTTGTTTATTTACAGCTACACCATCACCATCAGGTGCGGTATATATATGTAAATCTTTTTCTCCTTCATCAGGATATGCTATACCTATTTTATTATTATCTACTGTAACTTTTAATCTAGACATTAATGCTGGGGACAATCTCATTTGACCCTCATCTTTTAATTTGATAGCTAAGCTATCTCCGAAAGAATTTAATCTTTCTACTCTTTTTCCTCTTAATTTCATAGTTAATTTTATTTAATTATTACTTCATTTTTAGTAAGCATCCATTGACACTTTGTAGGACGATGTCCTAAATCTGTTAATATATTATCTATATCACTTTTTATTGGTTTTATAAGTATCATATCCATGTTCAATGTATGAATATATGTTATATTTTTATCAAAATCTAATACTATTAATTTCATATCTATTGTTTTAGTTATAATATTTAATTATAGTTTTAATTACACTATCTATATCATTTGGAATTCTAAATTCAAACATATCTCTTGGTGACTTAGCTGTAGTGGTTCCATCAGATTGAGTTATAAAATTATATACTCTTTCACCATCAGCATCTACAAATACATCAGTAAATAACACTACAGTAAACATACCTTCCATAGTTATAACATTATCCACTAATTTACCTACAGTTTTAAATTTAAGTCTTCTACTACCCGACAAATCAGTAGATTGTTCAGCGTGACCTATCATTATAAAGTTAATATCTTCTCGCATATTTTTACCAGCAGTTACGATTTCCCATGCGTGTAATCCTATTTCTGTAAACTTATCAAAACCTCTTTCATTAGCTCTACGCATATATTCATTAGCCATTATATATTGAAAATCATCTATAACTACATTTTTAATATAAGGCATATTTTCATCTATATGTTTCATAGTTTGTACTATAGTAGAAGATTTATCAGATTCTATATAATTACCTTGAGGATTTTCTTTAGATAATTTACTATAATTACCTTTCCATTTTCTAAATGGCATAGGCTTGTTAGCTACATTAATAATAAATGTTTCTTTAGGGTTTAAGTTTTCTAAACTAGTGGATTTCCCTGAACCACTTTCTCCAATTATTAGTATTTCTTGTGACATAATTTATTTATATTTAATTAGTTATCTAACTTCTTTATCTTTATCTTTACATATCAATACATCTCCAACTATAGGATCATCTTCTCCATATTTATATAATTCAGTTGCTTTATTATTAATATTATTTCTCCAATTATTTCTTAATTTACCTTCTTCATCTAGAATCATTAAATCTTCATTTTTAGTTCTTACAAACTCTACTAATCTACAACTTAATATACTATACATTTCTTTAAGTTTAAAGTGCTTTTTGTTCTTAGGTATTATATCTTTTTTAGTACCGTCTACTTTTATTAATTGCGCCATAATTATTTATTTTCGTTAGTAGTTATTGTTGTTTTCTTATATATTCTAAAATTATATCTATCTTCTTTTTCATTTCCTCGATATTTTCTGCTGCCTTTTCGTGGTGACGAGAGAATTGATTCTTTACTTCATATAAGCTAAACACTAAAAACCTATATAGTGCATATAAAGCCCCTAGTAATAATATTAATGGTAACCCATATCCTTCTATTAATTTTAATATCTCTTCCATAATTATTCGTTTTTATTACTATCTGTTATTTCCAATTGCCCTTCTTTAGGCATTTCATATTCATCTACTCTATTATATTTTAATATATCTACCATACTCATTACTATTCCAGACTCACCGTCTCTATTTTTTAAAATATGCCAATATATCATTGGTTGTGTTGGTTTTTGTGGGTTAGTAACAGGTAAATGATGTGGACCATATGCTTGCATATTAAGCATATATGGTTTATGTGTTATCAAAACATAATCTGATCCATGAAATACAGCATCTGATCCAAATATATCCTTCTTCATAGGATAATTTTGCATAGGATTAGTCATCCTTTCAGATTTTTCTATTTCTCTATTTAATTGACTTATAACTATAAACATACATTTTATTTCTTTCTTAACTAACATCATCATTCTATACAGTCTAACTAAATTTTCTCTTTCACTGTCTCCAGCTTTATGTTTAGTTAGTAAAGTATGATCTATTAGTATTACAGTTCCATATTCTTCATCCTGTGTTTTAGTTTTGCGCATTTCATGAAAATGCATAATAGTATAATACATTTCTTCTACAGTACCAGGTATATCTACATAGTATATACTATATTTTCTAGATATGCTATTTACTACATTTTCTGCTCTCTGATACATCTCATCATTTAAATCTTCATTACTAGAATACAATTGACCTACAGTTTTATATAACTTATGAGATATTTTTCTACCTACTTGTCTCATTGCTAACATTTCAAAATTAAATGATAATACTGAAAAATTTTCATCAGGATTATTATCAAATAAACTAGTTTCTAAATCATTTGCTATACTTGATTTACCAGAACCAGACATACCAGCAATTGTCATTATTATATTCCAATCTAATCCTCCCATTGTTGCTCTATTAAACTTTTCCCATCTAGTTGCTAAAGAATGTACTAATCCTTTTCTACGTTGATTTATATATTCTAAAACTTCTTTTCCAGCATTTCTAATATGAGAATAAGTTAATGTTCTTTTAGACGAGTTTTCCTCCATAATCTATATTATTCTTGTTATTGTTATTTGTGTTCTTCATGTGTTCTTGTACATCTACGTATACTTCATCTCTTAAATAATTTTTAAGAGTTTTAATATAAATCATTTTACCATTTTGCTTCATATTATTTATATAATATACTAAAAAGTCTAACATAGTTTGATGTTTAAATTTACTAGATCTTAAAATTCCTACATAAAGTTCTTTACACAACTTCTTTTGTAATCTTAAACTTGCTTCTGATCCATCTGCTCTCATAGTAGTTAAAGGATAAGCTTCATAAAATTCTGTAAATTCTTTAGTGTATTTTTCTATTGCTAAGTCATCTAAATCATCATCACCTAATAATAAATTATCAGCTTTTGCATCAGAAAAGCTATCTACCATAGATTTAATAAATCTTATACCTTTCGCAGTAGATCTAAATCCATCTAAATCTACTTTTTTAGCATCCTTTTTAACCATAATATATTTTTCTTTAACTAAAGGCGCTACATCATTCATTGTAATTTTTTCTACATTTTTATAATTACGTAATAAATATACTTTGTCATAAACATAACAATATATTATAAAATATTCTTTTAGAGTTAAACTATTGTCTATCAGTATATTAATGAAAGGTTTTCCAAATGGTATCATTTTCTTTCTCGTATTTCTGCTTCCCATTGAAATGCTGCTTGTTCCGCTGTTATAAATTCTTTTTCTTTCAGATGTATTTTATTATCATGCTGTTCTTCAAAAAATATTTCTTCTGTTTTACTACTTTTATAAATAGTATAAACTTTTCCTCCAAAGAATATTTCTTTAATTTTTATCTTCTTCTGGTTTATTAGCTTCTTCAATTGTTTTATCATAATTAGTAAAATTTAATGAAATTAATAATAATATTATATATCCTCCTATATCCCATAAAGAATCAGCTGTTTCTTTTGTAATTCCACTATTTTGTAATCTATGTAATTTATCATCTATTCTACAACATAGACCAAATTGTTTAGCAGACATTCTGTTTTGATTATATTCTGTAGCCATTATAGGAGTTCCTTCTGTAGCAGAATCACCATAATCTTTATTTTTTGAAGTAAGTAAATTAATTAATTGTTCACCTATCTTTTTGATTTTCCATTGTGTATGTTTTTCCATTTTTATTGCTTAATAAATTTATTTCCGTTCTTGTTAATATTTAATCTGTCTGGCTTTTTATACTAATATTTCATCCATTGTGTCTATCCATTCGCAATTATAATCATTTTTAGTTCTTGTTCTAACCCACTTAACTTCCTGGGTACCACGTACATATAGATTTATATATAAGGCTTGTTTACCTTCTATAACTCTCAATACTCTACCTCTTCTTTGTATATTATCTAAAGCTTTTGAACTACCTGCAGCACATATTCCGAGAGAACATTCTGGTACATTTAAACCAGCATTTAGAGCTTTGACAGAACTTACTAATCTTATTTTAGTTCTATTATCTCCAAATTCTTTTAAAGCTTTCTTCTTATCTTTAAACTTCATTTTAGAATGGAAAGTTATACATTCATTTCCTAAGACATTCTGTAAACTCTCAGCAAAGTTAATACTTTGACTAAAAACTAACCCTTTCCTATCAGGAAACTTATTAACAATTTGTTTAATTAATCTTACTTTATTTGTAGCATTATAACAGATTGTTTTTCTTTTTTGCATAGCCATATAAAATATATTAGCCCATTTAGCTGCTTCTTTATCAGAAGAATTTTTCCATTTTGTAGCATTCTCAAAAGCTACGAATCTACCTCCTAATTCGTTAGTTGCTTTATTAAATAATATATCATACCTTTTATACTCTTTTACTTCTTCTTCAGTAAAACTTACACCAAGGTTATATACTTTATATGGTGATACTAATTCTAAATCTAATGCTTCTAAAGTATTTGTCTTTTCAATTATAGGTGCAAATAATTTTAGATATTTTTTATATTCTTCATTCTCTGGCTCTGTAGCTGTTAAACAATATATATTATCAAAAGTATTATTTTCATAAAGATTTCTATATTCAGATGATAAAGTAGTATGTACTTCATCTACTATTAATATAGAACAATTATAATTTTTCCATTTATATACAGTTTGTATACATTGTATATCTATTCTATCTTTATATTTAGATAACTTCCATTTCTTAATTTCATCAGGCCACTCATTATCTCTCAAATTTTCGGTAGGAACTACTATTAATGCTTTATTATATTTATTTTTAGATAAAATATATTCTATTGCCATCAATCCCATTTTTGTTTTTCCTATACCTGTTGCAGCAATAGAAGTTCCTTTACAATTATTATTTATCCAAGCTTTTATATGTTTCTTTTGTTCTTGATCTTTATTATTCATATTAAAAAATTTATTATTTTTCTATATCTTGCCATAATAATATTAAAAGTTTTAGAGATTTTATTATAAAATATAGAAGATATAGGTACAAATTGACGTTTTTCTATTGTTTTATTTATTG
>Ga0080013_1005377_pt1 | contig 11971 bp, 10 predicted proteins | sample ETNvirenome_6_85_FD_69236 | JGI IMG/M metagenome (GOLD analysis project Ga0080013, IMG submission 69236) | Marine viral communities from the Pacific Ocean - ETNP_6_85 (SPADES assembly) (version 2) | ecosystem: Environmental > Aquatic > Marine > Oceanic | place: Pacific Ocean | collected 2013-06-19 | reverse complement strand
CTGTAATTCTTTGTTGTCTTAATTTACTTTGTAAATCTAATTCCTGTATTCTATTTAATCCTGCTTTTCTATCTGTGCTTATTCTTAATTCTGCTGCTAATCTTTCTGCTTCTGCACTAGCTGCTTTTCTTTCTGCTGCTTTTATTTTTCTATCTATTTCTTTAGAAGTTGCTTTAAATTCTTTTGTTTCTAGAGCTCTTTGTCTTTGTCTCAATGCTGATTCTCTGTCTTTCGCATCTCTTATTTCTGCTTTTAACCTTTTCGCTTCTGCTTCTGCTTGTGCTGCTTGTGCTCGTGCTGCTAAATTTTCAACTATTTCTGTTTTTAATCTTTCTGTTTCTGCTGCTGCAGCTTTTGTTTCTCTAATAAGAGACGCTACCTCCTTCTCTTTTCTTCGTTTTTCTTGTTCTATCTTTGTTCTTTTTAATTTTTCTGCTTCTGCTGCAGCTTCAGCTGCAGCTGCAGCTGCCTGTGCTTCTTTTAATTTTTTTGCAGCTTCTGCAGCTGCCTGTGCTGTATCTGCTGCCCTTATTTCTGCTCTTGCTGTTTTTATAGATTGTTGTGCTCTTTCCTGGTCTTTTTTAGATGCTTCAAGTATGGACTTTGTCCGTTCTAGTCGTAGATTTTCTTTTTTGATTTCCAGACTTAAAACATTTAATTGGGAGTCAAGTTCTCTTTTTCTTTCTTCTGCTGCTTGCGCTTCTGCTTGTGCTGTATCCCTTGCTGCTTCCGCTGCAGTCTTCTTATCATCCGCAATTCTAGCTTTTCTACTGGATTCTGTATTCTTTCGTATTTCCACAGCGAGACCAGCTATCGATTTTAGTTCAGCGGCTACTTCCGTTTTAACTGTATTTATTCTATTCTTTGCGTCGGCGGCTTCTTGTATTTCACCATCAGCTGCTCTTTTATTGATTTCCAATTTCTGTTTTATTTCGTTTTCGGTAACTGTTTTGAGATCTATTCCATCTCTTTTTACAGCATCAATTAATCCTTGGCGTTTCTTACTATTTATAAAAATTATATTTCCGCCCCCGGTTAAAGTTTTATTACCTGAACCTTCCTGGATTAATTCTGATAACGCATTTACTTTATCTATTGTCTCTTGTGAAATAGCTGCTTGATCTATTTCATTCACTATTTTTCGGACTTTTGTTTCTATAGTAATCATTAGAGGAGAACTTCCGGATTCATCAATAACCCTGTCATCATATCTAGTTTTGATTCCTTGAATAATTCTTGTTATTTCTTCTATATCAGCTACAATCTTCTCCTCGTCCCGCTTTGCTTCAGCTATGATTCCATCAAATTTCTTTTCTGTTTCAGCTTTTAGTCTATCGGCTCTGATGGTGAAAACGGATTCTGTGTTTCTTTCTCTTTCTCCTTCTTTTGCTTCTTTTGCTTCTTCTAATTGTGTTACCTTTTCTCGGGCTGCTACTACTTCACTAGCTCTTGCTGCGGCTTCGGATGCATCACCGCCTGTGGTAGCCGCAGCAGATTTAGCTTCAGCACTTTCCAATACAGCCTGAGCCGCCGCAATCTTAGCATCTAACTCCGCAATCTCTCTGGTTTCTATCACCGCTTGTTGAGCCGCTCTCTCTTCTTTCTTTCTATTATATTCACCTTTGGTGATGGCTACTCTGGCATCAGCATCTAAATTGATGCCGTCTTTGTGTTTAGATGGAAGTGCCGAATCTTTGTCTAATTTCATCGCATCGGTCAACTTTATTCTCCTATTAAGATTTTGTGCTAGATTTTTTATTCCGGTTCCACTAAGATCTGCATTTTGATTTTTATTATATTCATTAACCGCATTATGGACTTTGTGAACAGCCTCTCCACTGGCTAATCTAACTTTATTCGACAAATCTTTATTTTCTTCTTCTTCATTGTTTCTTTTATCAATCCCTATTCCTTTATTTAACAAATAATAATCTTCGGATTTATCAAAAGTACTTTTTCCGGTTCCTTTACCGGCATCTAACCTTTTGTCTTCTTTAATTCTTCTTAAATTATTCCTGACATCAATAATTTCCGTATTATTTTTGACTAAATTTTCTTTAGTTTCTATGGCTCTATCAATTTTTTGTTTGATCTCATTTAATAATTCTTGTTCTTTTTCAGTTTTTTCTTGTAATTTACTTCCTTTTCTCCCAATTCTTTCTTCTATTTCTTGATACTGTTTCAACAAATTATTTTTATACTCATCAATGTCTTTGGAGGTGTAATTACCTCCTTCTCCTTCTCCTTTTAAATATTTCCGGATATTATCTAATCTATTTTTAACTTCAGTTCTCCCTGCTTCTCCGTTTACAAATCTAATATCACTGGCTTGAAGACCATATTCTTCGTCTTTTTTCCCTTCATCAGAGGCGGGATCTATCTTTCCACTTATCTCTGTTAAATAATCGTTTGCTTGTTTTTGAGATCTGTCATCTAATCTAACATCAATAGTTTCTTGTTTCTTTAATTCGTCTAGTTTTCTCATTTCTTTGCCAGTGGCTAATCTTTCATAACCGGTGTCTCTAACTTCTTCCCATTTTGTTTTATTACCTTCTTTAGTTCGATCTGTGGTAGTACTGTGAAGTGCCAAACCTCTATTCAGAGCCTCTTGCTGAGCATTTCTTTCATCCACCAGATTTTGAGCTCTTAACAAAACTTCTCGATCTGCTTTTGTTTTCTTTTTCTGTAATCTCTTCTTTTCAATTAATCTTCGAATACCATCATTAGCAGCTGCTTCTGCTCTGACAGTAGTCGCTCCTCTGTTATAGGAGTCGATAGTATCTAAGCTTTCTGCTCTCCCTTCTATTAAAACTCTTCTTTTTCTCTTATTCAAATCTAAATCTTCGTCTAAAGAAGTTATAGATTCTTCCAAATCTTTGACTTTCTTCTCTGCTTCTTTTCTTGAGTCTCCGGTTTGACCAGCCACAGATTTTCTAGCCTCCTCTAATTCATCTTTTAATTCTGTTTTGGTTTGATCTAACTTATCAGTTGTTTCGTCTAAAGACTTCAAAGATGAGTTGATTTGTAAATTTTTAGCTTCTGCGTAACCTAATTTTCTGTTTCTAACAGTCTGGATGTTCTTTTGAGCTGCCATCAAAGCAGCTATTTTGTTCACCTTGGAGACATCTTTGATAACATCCTTATCAGCATTGAGTCTATCTAATTCATCTCTGTATTCTCTTTCTTTCTTTTCCAAATCTCCGGCATCTTCCAAATCATTTAATCTCAAATCCTCTCGAATGGCTCCAACTAGATTAGCATCGAAAGTTCTAACTTCATCTAATTGTTTTCTCTTATTTTCTTGAGTCAATTTAGTAATTTCTCTCTTTAATTTATTTCTTTCTGCCACATTCTTGGTTTCTCCAATCTGGCGCTGAATATCTACTATTTTAGTTTGATTTTCTGCCATTTTTCTTTCAGTGGTAATGATTTTCTGATCTATATATTCGTCTTCTAAATCTCCTCTGTTTTTGGAAATATTATAGAACACTATTAAAAACAAGAAGATAACAACCATAATCAAAACTATGTCCATCCAGTACAATTGTGAAAAATATGTCAGAGTAAAGAATAGTGTGGTCAAAAAAGCAACACTGATAAAAAGATAGTTTGCGATAGGAGCTCTTCTCCTAGGTGTCAATAATCTTGGTATGTTAATCAAATATAATACATCCACTAAAACTCCCATTTTTAAAATGTTTATTTTTTTAAAAATAAACAAAATGACAGAAAATCCTAGAAACAATTTATTTAAATTGGAAGAAGTGGAATTTGATGTTTTGGAGGAGGAAAATGAGCCAATTATTAACCAACAAAACTCCAATAAAAAAGTTAAATTATACCCTATCTCTGCTAAAGTAAAAAGAAATAAAATCAAAGCAAAAAGAAAGCCAAGACAATTAATAGAAGATTCTAATTTTATTTTGGGGGACATAAAAAGTCAAATAGAATTAGAAGCAAAAGATTATCCAGGTGAAATAGTTGATCATAACGATCATTATTTCATTTCTTTGCAAAAAGATGGCGAATTCTCTTGGTTTTTACTCAAATAATAAAATGTTAGGATGGTAAAGTGATGAAATGTTATAAAATTAATTTGTAATGATATAATATTAATCTAAAAAATAAAATTTTTTAGATTTTATAGAAAAAAGTAATAAATTGTGACAAAAAAAATAAAAATTTTTTTTTATTTTTTTTTGCATAAATAAAATGGTTAAGTTACTTTCGCCTACCTCACTCTCCAAGAGCAGACGTCGCACTTCTCCCCGTCGCAAGACCGGTGGTCGCCCCAAGAAGGGTTCCAAGGAAGCCAAGGAAATGATGGCTCGTGTCCGTGCCGCCAGAAAAGGCAAGCGCAAGACCACCCGCAAGATGCGTAGCCCTCTCCGCAGCCCTCTCCGCAGCCCTGCCGCTGTTGCCTCGCCTGCCGCTGTTGCCTCGCCTGCCGCTCTCAACCGTACCAGCCGTCGCCGCAAGACCTCCTCTGTCAAATCATCTAAGGTTGATGCTCACAAGCGCAAAGGAGGTGTCAAGGTTGATGCTCACAAGCGCAAGTCTCACAAGCGCAAGTCCACCAAGCGCAAGTCCACCAAGAAGTAAATTAATTTACTCAACCCCAACATCCAAAGCTAACTGATTAAATCTTTCTAACAAGTCTCTGTGGGAGCTATCTTTATCTTCCTCTTGGACTATTTCCGAATTTACTAGATGTTCACCATCTGGTAAATAAACCGGATTTTCGGTATTCTTCCCACTCAGATAATCAAAGACATATACTAAATCGTCGTCTGAGATTTCTGTGTCTTCTTTGACATCTACTTTCATAGTAATGAAGGGAATTTGACTTTCATCATAATCGTCAATCACTAAATTATCAAATTCTTCCTCAATGTTTCTGACTAATTTTTGAAAGATGATACAAGTCTCATTCCACTGTTCTTGATTGAAATTTTCAACTCTTCGGTCTTCTTCTTCCATATAGACTTTCAATTTGAGCGTCGTCATTTTTCTTTTTTTTTCTTTTATGGTTTTCTATTTCTCTTTCTCTTCTATTCTAATATATGATATTACTCTATTTACAATAATATATTAGAAAAAAGAAATGAAAAGTAAATAAGAAAGAAAGAAAGAAAAGATGCCAGAAATATTTGTTGTAGAAGGCAATATTGGATCTGGCAAATCCACCTTTCTAACCAGAGTCAAAGAGATTCTAAAAGAAGATGTTCAAATTATTTATGAACCTCTAGAAGAATGGCTATCTATTAAAGATGAAACTGGAAAAAATATTCTAGATTACTTCTATTCTGATATGGAAAGATATTGTTATGCTTTTCAGTCTATGGCTTTCATTACTAGATATCAAAAAACTCTCACTATCGATAATACTAAAAAATATATTTTTATTGAGAGATCTATCTTCTCAGATAAAAAAATCTTTGCTGAAAACTGTCGAAAAAATAATATTATGTCGGAAATAGAATGGAACATTTATCAAGAATGGTTTGAATCTATGAGTAAATTAATTACTTTTCCGCATCGATTCATCTATTTGAAATGTAAACCAGAAGTCAGTTATCAACGTTTGAAAGGAAGAAATCGAGAAGAAGAAAATGAAGTTCCGCTTGGTTATCTTCGAGAACTCCATCAACGACACGAAGATTGGTTGGTGATTTCTACCCAACCCTCTGATGAAGAGGAATCCGGAAACATTGTTATTAACGGAGAATTAGATTTCAAGTCCGAAGATAAAGTGATGATAGATTATCTCAGAAATATTATCAAACCAGAAGATTTAATCCGGGCGTTGGTTTAATATCTTAAATATTGCAGGTATCATTCAATTTATTATAATTAATATATAATAAATCTAAATACAGATGAATTTATCAAGTTTTGTATTCCCTTTCATGTTATCTTTGTAAAAAGAAGGGTAATCACCATGAGAAAGATCCCAGTTGACAAAACTGACAAAGGTTTCGTCAATATCGTCCATTCCTCCAAATTCCAAATACTTGTTTTGGTTAACAATAGTAATAATAACACTGACAAAATCTCCGTTCATTTTGGTAGTTTTGTTAACTTTGATACCATAAACATCTGAATATACTTTAAAACAATCTTTCATTTCATCGATTAGTTTCTTCCATTCTTCATCTGTGTGTCGGGTGATAACTTTATCAGGAATTCCGTTATTATCCATCCTAACAACAACCGGGTGAATGATAATCTCCATTTTTATTAAAAACTAAAACAATTAGATATCAATTTTGTTCACCTACTACAAAAAAATCAGAAGAGAGAAAAATATAAATTTTTAAAATTTAACATTAAAATTTTAAAAAATCAACATCCAAAGAAAAATAAAATGAAGAATAAAGATTTTGATGATCAGCAAGTTAATCAATTAATTGATTTTATTAAAGCAGGGAAAAAGTGTATTAAAGAAAGCAAAATCTCACCTTCATTCTTACTGTATCTTATTTCCACTCTCCCAGACAATAACAAACAGGATGTTTACACCAAAGCCAACAAAGTTTTGCTTCGAGATACTCTTCCTAAGAAAAAGAGACTTCATCTTGATTTTCTTCTCAAGAAGTTTGAACAAGAGTTATCATAATTTAACCAAAATTATCATAAAATTCCCCAAAATTGATTTTTTAAAAAAAAAGTAGAGATAATGTGGGTTGATGCCGGGAGAGACACGTCTCTTTTCTAGACCCCGCTCCAAAGATAGAAAAGAGACATGTCTCTCTGGGCACCAACCCTTCATTTCATATTATCCTTCACCTCACCGTGGTTGAAATGTCTAGTAGGATCGGTTCCCTCCGCCGCCCACTCGCCGGTCCAAAGCTAAGAAAGAATACCTATCTTTTAAGATAGGTATTTAAAAAAAAGATGATATCTCTTTAAACATAATATAAAATGATACTATATTATGTATTTGGGTTATTTGTAGTAGCTCCTTTCGTAGAATGGGGAATACATTATTCTATTCATATGCCTCCGCCTCTAGTTTATCACCAAAATCATCACCTAGCTTATTACAAAAAAACTCCAATTTATGAAATTTGGGTTATCCCTATTATCTATCTCCTTTTTATGTTAGGTTGTTACATTGCAGCTCTTGGATTTGCTAAATACACTTTAGTTCATAATATAATTCATTATTTTCCAAATTCTTTGCCAAAATTAACACGACACCATCAAATTCATCACGAAAATCCAAAAGTTAACTTTGCTGTTTCTGCTACCTTTCCAGATATCTTTTTCAATACTCGATCCAAATACTTTCCGTCAGAACTCAAAAAGATATAATTATATCATATCTTTTATATCATAATTTTTATGATATAATCCTACTCTACCTTGATAGTGTGTTTGAGTTTGAAATGATACGGAGTCAGACTTTTGTCTTCCAAGATTTTAGCTAGTTCCTGATATATTTGGTACAGATGAGCCGTATCTTCTACCGCAGAATGTATTCCACTTTCCACACGATGTTTGTTGTTAATTCCAAATCTCTGACACAATGCATCTTGTGAATTCTTTTCTTTTGGAAACAAATATCTCGAGATTTCCAGAGTATCAATAAAGCGTTTTTCAGGATACGGTTCCCAACCATAACGATGGAGTTCGTTATTCAGCATTCTGCGATCAAATCCAGCATTGTGAGCCACGATAGTCCCATCTCCGATAAATTTGATGACATCTTCTGCAATCTTTTCAAAGACGGGCTGATCTTTGACAGTCTCGTTAGTGATCCGATGAATTTCCACCGCTTTCTTGGTAATATTAACTTTAGGGTTAAGAAAACTATGAAATTTACGTCCAGTTTTGATTCCATCCACCATCTCCAGCATAGAAATTTCTACAATAGCATCTTCGTTGGTCAGACCAGTAGTTTCAGTATCTAGAATAATTTCGCGACGGACAAAAATTTTGGGTTTTTTGGAATTTTTCTGACTTTCAATTCTTTGAGATTTCCTTTTTTTGGAGACAACGACAACGCCTCCGCCACATTTCTGAGATGAATCACTTTCACTCTCGCTCTCAATTTTAATATTTTCATTATCTTGGTAATACTGAACGAATTCTTTTTTCAGTTCATTATGATTCCGAGGATTGAGACGTCTGTTAACAATCCTGAGTTCTTTTTCCAAATATTCTTTCCGTTCCATATCTTTTTTCCGTTGATACTCTTCAGTGGAAAGCCATTCGCCGCTTTCTATTTTTTTCTGTTTCCACCCATCAAAAGAGATATTGCGCGGCATAATATAGATTTTTGGTGTTTTTTTCTTATTGTTTTTTCATTTATGTTTTTGGTAGATATTATATAAAGAGAACAAAAAGTAGATATTATATAAAGAGAACAAAAATAAAATGGAGAAATATCTAATTTTTGACAAAGATGCAACTATAATAAAATATGTTATTCAGAAGATTAAATGTGAAAAAATGGTTATCTTTTCGAAAACCACGGAAGATATATCCAAGTTCCAGCCGTCTCGTGTCTTATGTTTCAACAACATCGGTGTTGTCGAAGAATCTATTCTCCAGCAGGTGAGATGTACCAATATTGTTACAGGTTCTCAGTTTAGATTTAAAAGAGAAGACAAAAACATATCTCAGATTTTTATTAATTTATTTGATTTGGAAATGGTTAAAAAACTGGATTCTAACTGTATTCTTTCATTTTCTATGTTGGAAGAAGTTTCTTCTCAAATTGCTAATAATTTCAAACCAGGGTATCATGTTATGATTAACCCAGGAACTGTGATGAGAGATACTGTTTTAGAGTATTACAATCTTCCATTGTCAACACAAAAAAGAACACCTAATTTAGAATTCAAAGGAAATTGGGGGTTTGGGTTATCTCCGATAGAAGAATTTTTCACCGAATCTTTTGAAAAGAAGGTCAATATTTATATTCCAACTTATTATAGATTTCAGAAAACGAAAGAATCAATTGAGTCTATCTTAGAAGATATTGAGAAGAGTCGGTACGACATTATGGTTTATATCGGTGATAATAATACCAAGAATCCAGAGATGAAAGAGTGGTTATCTTCTCTTACTCACAAAGGAGATGATGAGAATGAAAGAGAAGAGATAGGGGACAACGAAAAGAAGAGGAAAGTAGAAGTATATTTTGGTGAAAAGAATATCGGGAAAGGTATGATGATCAATCATCTTTATAAAAACAGTCGGAAGTGTGATTATCTCTTTAGCATTGATTCTGATATGAAAGTGGAAACAGAAAACTTTGTGGATAATATGTTATTTCACTTAACCAGAATCCAGAATTGTGGTTTGATTTCTGCTCAGCAAAGTGGATTGAGTCAGCACTGGTGGGGAAGAGGTGTCAATGAAGAAGTACGAGAAGGATTGGAAGTTGGATATTCCACAGAAGGAGTTGGGGTAGCCGGGGGGTGTGTTTGTCTTCGACAGGTGGATTGGATATCGGTTGGGATGTACCGGGAAAATCACGATATCTATACTGGAGATGATGGAATTTTAACTTATAATATTCAAAAGAAATTGGGGAAAGATGTTCTTATTTCTAAAGATTGTGTTATGTTTCACCCTCCTCACGAAGGTGACGAGGAGAGAGGATATGTTGAATGGAAAATGGAAAGTTGGAAGCGAGATGGATTAAAATTTTTGAAAGATGGGTATACTGGCAGTAATACCAAAGGATATTATGATTGATTCTAATAATATATATAATATTAGAATTATTTTATTTAATGTAAAATAATAAATAAAAATGAGTAGAAGAAGAAGGATAGTTATGAAAAAACTAGAAAGGTCTAATCAAAATTTTTTCTCTGCCAATTTAGATACAAAATTTAAAAATCTTCCACAAAAAATACCAAAAATAATACATCAGATATGGATAGGTCCTAAACCAGCTCCTATTAAATTAATGAATACTTGGAAAGAAAAACATCCTGATTTTGAACATAAAATTTGGAATGAAGAAAATTTAAAAAAAGAATCTTTAGAGTTGCGGGATAAAATAAATGAAATGGAAACATTTTGCGGTAAGTGTGATATAATAAGATTAGAATTACTTTATAAATATGGAGGGGTTTATATAGACGCGGATTCTTTTTGCTTGGATAAAATAGATGAAAATTTACTTAAGTATGAATCTTTCTTTGGATATGAAAACGAGAAAAACAAACCTGGTCTAATATCTAATGGTAATATGGGATTTCAAAAAAACCATCCTTTAGTAAAAAATATGATAGATTTCATTAAAAATAATAATGTATCTTGTAGAAAAACAGGAAAAATGGCCTGGGAAACTACTGGACCCAAACTTTTAACTTCTTGTTACAATTCTTATCCAGAAAAAAACAATATTAAAATTTTACCAAGTCACTATTTTTTACCTGTTCATTACAAAGGGTACAAATATACTAAACATGGAAAAGTTTATGCGCATCAAGAATGGGGAAGTACCAAATCTTCTTATGATAATATGAACAGTATTGTTTTACCTGATTTTTTATTACAACCTCTGGATAATTATTCTATAATTATCCCTAGTTTAAATACAAAAAAAGAATATATCATAGAATGTTTACAATCTATTAAAAACCAAGAAGGTCATTTTGGTATAGAGTTAATATGGGTTAATGATGGTTCTTCTGATGAAAATTCAAAAGAACTAGAAAATATATTAGATAACTTTCTCTCAACAACCAGATTTGTGACACTAAAATATTTAAAATGGGAGGAAAATAAAGGTATTTCTTATTCTCTAAACAGAGCAATAGAAGAATCTTCCAATGAAATAATATTTAGAATGGATAGCGACGATGTTATGTTAGAAGATAGAATGTTAAAACAAATAAATTATATGAAATCTAATCCAGACACTGTTTGGTTGGGAGGACAAATATTAATAAATGGAGAAAAGACGAATTTAAAATCTTATACTCTAGATAGTTACAAAAAAGAAAAAGAATTATGGATTTGTAATCATCCTACCATTTGTTTTAGAAAAAAACAAATAATAGAGTTGGGAGGTTATAACGAAAAATATAAAACACATTATGAAGATTTTGAATTGGAATTAAGAATTTTGAAAAAATATGGTAGAATTGATAATATGGGTGATGTTTTATTAAAATATAGAACACATTCAGAACAGGTAACAAAACAAAAAGTTGATAATAAACTGAATAATTTGAGAGATTTGATCCAGAAAATTTTATTTTAATTTATACAAAATTAACAAATTACAAATATAATTTATTTGATTATCTGTAATATCTACAAAAGAAGGTAAAAATAATCCTCTGTTACATACAGTTTCACTGTTTACCAAAACCTGTTCGGAACAATAGACAGATGTTTTATTTATTTGACCGTAAACCGGACGAGTGCTAACTTTATGTTTTTTCAAAAAACTCATCATTTCTTCTCTGTTATCAATATAAATATCAACAAACCAAGGTATCCATTCTTCTGAAAGAGGTTCTCTCATTTCGTAATGATTTTTTAAATTTTGATAGTATAAATCGTAGATCTGTCTCATTCTTTTCACTCTTCTGTCTAATTTTTTCATTTGTTCTAAGCAAATAACAGCTTGTATATCTGTGAATTTAAAGTTCATTCCAAAAACTTCAAAATTATCTTTTCCAGACTCTCTTCTTCCAAAATTTTTAATCATTCTCATTTTTCTTGCCATTTCTAAATCGTCTGTAACACAGAAACCTCCTTGTCCGGCGCTAATAATTTTAGGAGTACTTAGAGAAAAACAACCTATTTTTCCAAAAGTTCCTAAATTTTTACCATTAATTTTACAACCAAGAGACTGTGCACTATCTTCTATTAATTCAATATTACTATCTTTGCAATAACTTACTATATCTTTAATATTTTTATATCTATTGTTAAGCGAAACATGTAGAATACAACTAGTTTTTTCAGTTACATGTTTCTTTATTTCTTCTAA
>Ga0080013_1005373_pt1 | contig 11982 bp, 15 predicted proteins | sample ETNvirenome_6_85_FD_69236 | JGI IMG/M metagenome (GOLD analysis project Ga0080013, IMG submission 69236) | Marine viral communities from the Pacific Ocean - ETNP_6_85 (SPADES assembly) (version 2) | ecosystem: Environmental > Aquatic > Marine > Oceanic | place: Pacific Ocean | collected 2013-06-19 | reverse complement strand
TTAACATATATGAAACGAATGAATATTGTTTCGCCGAGTCGACCGCCGAGGGGCGAAGGTGTTGATTTGTTAGGAGCATATGTAAAGGCACCGAATGCGGGTCGTTATAAATGGGTATATGACCTCGACTTAACATCTCTGTATCCTAGTATTATAATGACACTTAACATATCTCCGGAAACTAAAGTTACTAAATTAGATAACTTCGACCCTAAAGGATATGTAAAAAATACCGGACAACATTATTCTGATCAATGGAATGGTTGGGAGACAAGCCAAGACCTAAGAGATTATCTAGAAAAGAATAAATATTCAATTGCAGCAAATGGCGTTGTATATGATACACAGATTAAAGGATTCTTGCCAAGTATTTTGGATAAATGGTTTGATGAAAGAGTCGAGTATAAAAATTTAAGAAAAAAATACGAGAAAGAAGGAAATACAGCTAAAGCAGAATATTTTGATAGGATGCAATTAGTTACAAAAATTCTTCTTAATTCATTCTACGGTGTCCTGGGCAATCCAAGTTTTAGATTCTTCGATCCAGATAATGCTGTTGCAATTACAAGTACAGGACAACAACTAATTAAATTTACAGCAGACGTAGGAAATAATTTCTATGCAAAAGAATTAGGACGTAAAAAAGATTATAACATTTACATAGATACAGATTCTGTATTCTTTTCATCCCTGCCATTAATTGAAAACCGTTATCCAGAATATGACATAACAGATGAAAAATGGATGGCTGATAAAACAATTGAAATAGCAGATCAAGTGCAAGACTTTATGAATAGGTCATATGATATATATGGTAAACGATTTCATAATGTAGATATTCATAGATTTGATATAAAGCAAGAAAATGTTGCAAAAGCTGGATTGTGGATCGCAAAGAAAAGATATGCTCAATGGATAATTAATGTAGAAGGACATACCGTATCAAAACTAGATGTAAAAGGACTAGACGTTGTGAGATCATCATTCCCACCATCCTTCAGAAAATTTATGGCAGAGGTGTTGGAGGATATGTTAAATGATATTGATAAGGTGACATTGGATGCTAAGATTTTAGCTTTCAAAGAACATATGAAGACATTAGGACTAATAGATGTAATGTTTCCGATCGGAGTTAAGAATGTAAAAAAATATACTAGGAAAGGCGATGCGCCATTTGCAGTAAGAATGAAAGGCACTCCAGTCCATGTTAAGTCAGCATTAAATTATAATGACATGTTACGTCATCATAAAATAAAAACAATTCGTGGCATTATTAATGGGGAAAAAATTAAATGGACATATCTTAAGCCCAATTCGATGAATCTCGAGACCATGGCATTGAAAGGATTTGAAGATCCGGCCGCGATTGAAAAGTTTGTCCAAGATAATATAGACTATAATAAAATATTCAAATCAGCATTTTCAAATAAATTGAATGACTTTTATAGTGCAATGAAATGGGGAACAATCCCCGAAAATAATAATTTAGGTAAGTTTTTTGCATTCAGCTAAAATGATTCCATCAAATAAAAATAAAGGAAAAATATGGAAACAATAATGACAGTTTTAAGTACAATCGGGGTTGGTGCGTTAGCGTACGCAGTTGCGGGAGTAATAAGGTTGAGCAGAAGGGTCGCAGATCTGGAGCACATAAGAATGGAATTGGATGAGATAAACAATAGTTTGAATCACCAGATTGAAGAGGAATCTAGAGATAGATGCCAATGCGATCGGGAAATTCACACCAGAATTGATGAATATCAAGTTCAAGTAGAAAGCAGTACAGATAGACGTTTTGATAACGTTTGGACAGAGGTACATAAATTAGATAAAACAATCAATCCGAATATGGATTTAGTAAAAGGATTAACTAAATAGTTTAGTTAACATTTAGATGGAATTATTAGGTTGTTTGCAAAAAATTACTTATATTAAGATAATAAGAAAAAATGATAGGATTTAGAAAATACTGGTACGGAAAAGAATGTGAAGGCAGATTAACAGATGTTGAGACACTGTTTATTGCAGATTTAGATGTGAAAGGTCTTGATATGGAAAAGGCACCCCATATCTACTTTTGTTCTCCGGCAGTTAGACAATTGATAGATGGAACCGGCAATTTAGATTGGGATTGGATGAATAAGTTTATTGATAGAACAGGAATAACAATAAGTTTAGAATGTGAACCCGGACTATTGCAAGGTATTCCTCCTATGATCAGGATTAAGACACATATCATGTACATGATTAGTAATAAAGAAGTTTCATTATTGAAACAAAATGATAGTGTTAAAATAGTGTACGGCGATTATAAATTATATTGCACGAGTATACAAAATATGCAAAAAGTTACACCCGACGATTATAAATACGATATATATGAATAACATTTGGATAATAGATTTAGAGGCAGTAGAAAGTAGATATACTGGACAATGGAAACAACATTTCCCGGAATTGTTGCGCGGAAACAGCTACCCTAATGAGTATAATATAAAGGTCATAGAAGGTCCTACAGATGTCCCAGAAGCAACGACGCCCGGCGCATTTTTAAACTTCGGCGGAACGAATATTTACAAAAGTGCACAAATGGTTAAGATAGGCCGTCTCTTTTGTGATAATGAAGTTAAACCGGGAGATCATTTTATTTATACAGATGCATGGAATCCGAGTATCATTCAATTAAAATATATGAGTCAATTGTTAGAGATACCAATTAAGATTCATGGACTATGGCATGCAGGTAATTATGACCCAAATGATTTCTTAGGAAGGTTAATTAAAGACCCATGGGTTAAGACATTTGAAAAATCATTGGCCCAGGCAATTGATTATAATTGGTTTGCATCAGATGATCATCTAAAGATGTTCAGAGATAACTTTGGGTACGATGATGTCGAATGTTTCCGAACAGGATGGCCAATGGAATATCTTTATAAAATGTTCAAGCCAAAGAAGAAAGAAAATATTATATTATTTCCTCATAGGATAGCACCAGAGAAACAGCCAGAGATATTTGAAGATTTGGCAAAAGAGATGCCGGAGTATAAATTTATTATGTGTCAGAAACATAATTTTACAAAGAAACAGTATCATGATCTATTAGAAAAGTCTAAAATGGTATTTTCTGCAAATGTTCAAGAGACATTAGGAATTTCATGTTATGAAGGAGCATTGGCCGGCGCAATACCAATGGTACCGGATAGATTAAGTTATACAGAAATGTACTCGGAGGAGTTTAAATATCCAAGTGAGTGGACAGAATCATGGAAATCATATCTTAAATATAAAGATCAATTGGTACGAGAGATTCGTATATGGATGAATCGTTATGATACAATAGTAGAAGTGGGAAAATTAAAACAATTAGCAGATAGTTTACATGAGAATTATTTTTCATGTAAAGGATTAAAAAAGGTATTATTTGATGGAGAATAAAGAAAAACAAAAAGAGTTTATTTACTTCCCGTCTTTATCCGCCGGCGGCTTTGCATCGTCGTTGATTAAGGATACGAAGTTATCATCCGGAGATACGGTCAGATTTTATGACGATAGTTATCCGGAGAAATTTAGACATAAGAATTTTCTAATAACGGCAGGACATTATTATAAGAAAATGGACATACGTGATCAATTTGGATTAGGTAAAGATTCATTAGTATTTGGCGACTCCGGCGGATACCAGATTGCAACTGGTGCATTAAAATATAGTGATGACTTACGTGAAAAGATCTTTCATTGGCTAGAAGCTAATTCAGATGTAGCAGCTAATTTAGATATACCGCCTAAAACAGTTTATGAAAATAAATTTTATGAATGTGCAGATATTAGTTATGATAATTTTGCATGGTTTGAAAAGAATCAGTCAGGCAAAACAAAATACTTAAACATGTTGCAAGGCTCCAATCCGCAAGAATATGATTGGTGGTACCATAAATTTAAGCATTTCGAATTTAATGGATGGGCGATTGGCGGACCACAAAAGTTAGTCGACTTCATGTGGGCGTTAGCGATCATGTTAAAGAATAGAGAATTTGAAAAAGTAAATTTAGAATATCTACATTTATTGGGAATCTCCAAAATATCAGATTTCTTCATTTTATCGACAATACAAAAGTGTTTGAATAAACATTATGGTAATCGGATTGTAGTAACAACAGATTCAAGTTCGCCAGGCCAGTATCCTGTATATGGCACTTATTTACATTCTCATAACTTTAAGAAATTATCGTTTACAGATGTATATATGCCAAAAGGTGCTAAAGATGAAGATGGAAATATACAAAAATTAGATCTTCTAGACGCGCCTGATCAGCTAGTTCCATGTAGTTTAGATTGCCCAGCATGTAAAGATTTTACATGGGATATGTTAAATAATTACAATTCAGATGCAGTGCCAAGAATGGTATTACATAATGTGCATGTATTTGATCACACAATAAAGGAAGTGAACAAGCTTGTAGCAGCTCATAGAGAGGTTGCGCAATATGTTGTTCCAAATAATTTAGCTGCAGTATTAAAAAGTATATATGAAATGTTTGAAGATCCGGATGCGGCGATCACTACCTATGAAAAATATAAACAATATTATCAAAGGTTCGGAGGACAGAGTATAACAACAATTAACAAAGATATATTTAATCAATTCTTTGAAGAAAAAGTAGAACAATGAAAAAAAGCGACTTATTAAATTTCGTAGGCCGATATCATCTGGCCGGAGCCACTACATCAGTAAAGTGGGATGCAAAAGATGGTGCATTACAAACAGAATTCATCACAGATGACCAAAATGTAATTGGACATATTAATGCGTCTAATCTAGATCTAGGGAGTAATGAATTAGGCGTTTACGCGACACCTCAATTGGTGAAAATGTTAACAGCGGTAGGTGAAGACCTGACCGTCGATGTAAATACAGTAGAAAAGACAGCAGTTAGTCTTAATGCCAACGATAAAGATGTTGATATGACATTTATGTTGGCAGACCTATCTGTAATCAGACAAGTACCGGACTTAAAGAATACGCCCGACTGGAACGCATCAATTGATATTACAGATTCTTTTAGAACAAAGTTTATCAAAGCAAAAAATGCATTACCAGAGTCAGAAAACTTCGGAATTAAATGCTCTGATGGTACGGTAGAGATGATTATGAATTATTCATCTATCAATACAAATAGAATTAAATTTGAACTAGAGGCTCCAGGCAGTACAGATATGGGAGTTATTTGTTTTTCATCTACATTGTTTAAAGAAATACTTCAAGCAAATAAAGATGCAGAAACAGGGAAGATTGAAATATCTGAAGCAGGACTATCCAGAGTATCATTTACGGGTAAGACATTTTCATCAACATATTATTTAGTACAATTACAATCATCGTAATATGAAAGTTAGATTTAAAAAATTAGTTGATACCGCAATAACTCCTAGTTATGCCAAGCCAGGCGATGCCGGGCAGGACATGACCGCAATAGGAAGCAAGATCGACCCAGAAAATAATTTTATTGAATATTTTACGGGAATAGCCTTAGAAGTCCCAGAAGGGCATGTAGGCTTGTTATTTCCTAGATCATCAACATCTAAAACAGATTTAAGATTAGCCAATTGTGTTGGTGTTGTTGATTCTGGTTATAGAGGAGAAATATCTTTTAGGTATAAGTTTGATAAAGATTCGTTCTTTGCAAAACTTAAAAGATTTGAAGATGGAGATAGAGTAGGTCAATTAGTAATAATGCCGTATCCACAGATCGAAATGGAAGAATCTGATGAGTTATCAGATACTGAAAGAGGTGAAGGTAGTTACGGGTCAACAGGAAATTAATATGTTTGGAAATCAAGAACATACTTTATGGGTAGAAAAGTTCCGTCCGAGTACATTAGATGGGTACGTAGGTAATGAGCATATCATAGATAAGGTAAAACTATATATAGAATCCGGCGACGTCCCTCATTTGTTATTTTACGGAGGAGCGGGTACAGGCAAAACTACGTTAGCAAAAATTATTGCAAATAATGTAGATGCCGATGTAATGTACATAAACGCCTCTGATGAAAATAATATCGATACCGTACGGACGAAGATTAAGAGTTACGCTAGTACTGTCGGATTCAAGACATGGAAAATTGTTATATTAGATGAGGCAGATTATATGACCCCAAATGGTCAAGCTGCGTTAAGAAATCTAATGGAAACATTTTCCAAAACAACTAGATTTATATTAACATGTAATTATGTTGAAAAGATTATCGATCCTATACAATCTAGATGTCAGGTATTTGGCATCACGCCTCCTAATAAAAAAGAAGTTGCTAAGAGGATAGTAACAATATTGAATGAACTACAAGTGTCTTATGATAATAAAGATCTTGTTACAATTATAAACGCCGGCTATCCAGATATTAGAAGGATATTAAACGGATGTCAACGGCAAGTTATCGACGGAGTATTGACTGTAGATGCTTCTAGTGTTATACAAGCGAATTATATGACTAAACTAGTTGATATCTTAGAAAAGGCAGATAAAAAATCAGCGTTTAAAGAAATTAGGCAGCTGATTAATGACAGTAAAGTAAAAGATTTCTCAGCTTTACATAAATACCTCTTCGAAGAGATAGATGGATATGCAAAAGGACATATTGCAAGTATAATATTAATCTTAGCCGAATCTCAATATCAAGATTCGTTTGCAGTAGATAAAGAATTACATATGATGTCGACAGTTGTAAAAATGTTAAATGAATTAAAATAAAGGAAGTCGTTATGGCAAAAAATTATAACAAAGGAAAAGTAATAGGCATGAATGAAAAGAAGCCGCCACAGATCAATATCAAACCAGAAGATCTTAAAGACATTGAATGTGAAAATTGTGGAAGTAAATACTTCAGACAAGTAACTGCATTTAAGAGAGTTTCACCATTAGTATCGCCGACAGGCAAGGAACAGATTGTTCCAGTACCAACATTTAGATGTGATGAATGTGGATTCATCAATGAAGAATTTAGACCAATTGAACAAAAAACAAAATAAGTTATGGCAAAAAAATTAGTATTTGGGCATGAAGCCCGTGTAGAGTTATTAACCGGTGTAGAGCAGTTAACGAATGCTGTAAAATCAACATTAGGTCCAAAAGGCAGAACAGTTGTGATTGAAAAATCATTTGGCAGCCCGAGTGTCACAAAAGATGGAGTATCAGTAGCTAAAGTAATTGAACTAGAAGATCCTGTCGAGAACGCCGGCGCACAAATGGTTCTAGAAGCGGCATCAAAAACAAATGATGAAGCCGGAGATGGTACTACTACAGCAACTGTATTAGCGCATGCCATTCTTAAAGAAGGATTTAAGAAAATTGCAAATGGCGCAAATCCAATCGAATTAAAACGAGGAATTGATAAAACAGTTACTGCCGTAGTCCAATATCTTAAGGACGAGTCACGTCCGGTGAGTGGAAATGATGAAATTGCACAAGTAGGGACTATTTCTTCAAATAATGACTCTTCGATAGGCGCAATGATTGCACAAGCAATGGACAAGGTAGGCCAGAATGGCGTCATTACAGTAGAAGAGGGTAAATCATCCGAGACTGAGCTAAATGTTGTTGAAGGCATGAGATTTGATAGAGGATATTCATCTCCGTATTTTGTAACTAACGCTGAAAAGATGACTACAGATCTAGATGACCCTTTTATATTATTATATGATAAGAAGATCTCTAATATGAAAGATATATTACCTTTATTAGAACAATCGATGCAAATGGATAGACCAATGTTAATTATCGCTGAGGATGTTGATGGAGAAGCATTATCAACTTTGGTAGTTAATAAAGTTAGGGGCACGTTAAAGGTCGCGACAGTTAAGGCTCCTGGGTTCGGCGCAAAACGGATTGAACATCTAGAAGATATTGCTGTACTAATCGGAGCAACTGTTATTAATGATAAAGTAGGCTTGTCATTAGAAGATGCAACATTAGAGCATCTAGGAACAGCAGAAAAGGTTACAATCACAAAAGATAGTACAACGATCGTAAATGGTTCCGGAGAATCTGACTTAGTACAAGAACGTATTGATAATATAGCATCACAAATGGAATCTACAGATTCGGAATATGAGAAAGAGAAGTTACAAGAAAGGTTAGCTAAACTATCCGGAGGCGTTGCTGTAATAAGAATGGGCGCAAGCTCAGAAATTGAAATGAAAGAAAAGAAAGATAGACTGGATGATGCACTCAACGCAACCAAAGCGGCTGTTGAAGAAGGAATTATTGCCGGAGGAGGAACTATATTAAGAGGATATCAGCATTTTGAAGATGATATATATGAAAACGATGATCAACTATTGGGAAGAGATATTGTTGTTAAAGCTTGTAAGGCTCCATTCGACGCGATATTGGAAAATGCTGGACTCAATCCTGATGTGGTATGGAATCAGATAGTAACCAATAACGCAAATGGGACAGCAGCGGGATATGATGTTAGAACAGAGACAGTATTGGAAGATATGGTAGACGCAGGAATTGTCGATCCAGTTAAAGTGACGAGGATTGCATTAGAGAAAGCAGCATCTGTCGCCGGAACAATGTTAACTACAGAATGTGTTGTTACAGACATTCCAAAAGATGTTCCAGCCCCACCCCAAATGCCAATGATGTAATATGAAAAAGCCGGCCACAATATTTGACCATTTAGGCAACATAACATGGAAGAAGACTCCATGGCATGACCTAGATGAATTGTCCCAGAAGTCTTTCTCCCCTTATTTGATAAATAGGTGGTTATCAATGAACCCAGATTATATAGAAATAGTTGATATGTTCCAACAATATACAATTGGTCCATTGAGTAAGAAACATGTATATCAATTATATTTCGATTTCTTACCTAAACAAAAGACATTCAACAAGTATATTAAAGGTAAGAAGGCTAATAAGTATAATAAGGAACTTGTTAAATTCATAGCAGATCATTTTGAGGTAGCCAAATCGGAAGCAGAGGACTATATCGGACTGTTACATAAAGATGAGATCATTTCTATGTTGAAGAAGTATGGCAAATCAGAGAAGGAAGCAAAATCATTATTAAAGAAATAGTTATATGAAGACAATTAAAGATACACCGGGCAGAGAAAAGGAAACAAGTCCAACACATAAAGTAGTATTTAATCAAATACAACAACGAATTTTAGAACAAGAAAGTGCTGCGGTCGCGTATTGCGAAAAAGAATATCCGGAAACATGTGATGCATTCTTAAATATATCAGCCGACCAGTATGTTTTATTTTGTAAGAAACAAAAGAATTATGGCCCTAGCAATATATCAGTAGGAACTGATTTAAGGACGGACGCGGACGTTAAATTATCATTAACAGGCTTATGGTTTAGAATAAATGATAAAGTGCAGCGGCTGAAACAATTAATCGTATTAGGCCATCATGATGAGGTAGGAGAATCGGAACAAGATACGTTTCAAGACCTATCAGTTTATGGGGTTATTGCACAGTTAGTTTCTAAGAAAGTCTGGGGCAAATGATTTGCCTAATTGAAATATTTACCTTATATTTAAGTTATGAATAAGTTTTTAAAGTATAATATGCGGACGCCACTTCCGGAAGAGCGAAAGATATCGTACTCTCAATTTTCTATGTATTCTACATGTCCCAAACATTGGGAACTAGCATATGTAAAAGGACTGAGGACCTTTAGCCAATCAATACATACGATATTCGGAACAGCGATGCATGAGACATTGCAACATTTCCTAACTGTCATGTATGATGATTCTGTTAAAGCAGCAGATGCAATCGACCTTAATAAATATCTCAAAGATCAGATGTATACTTTATATAAAGAGGCAGTCGACAAGATGGGCAGCCATTTCTCTAACAAGTTTGAATTAGGAGAATTTTATGAAGACGGAGTAGCAATTATCGATTGGTTTAAGAAAAAGAGAGGCCGATACTTTTCTCGAAAGAATGAAGAATTGATTGGCATAGAAGTCCCAATCTACCACCCAGTTGATGAGGGTAATGATAATGTTATGATGTTAGGTTATCTAGATATTGTTATTAGAGATAAACGTAACGATAAAATAACAATTATTGATATCAAAACTTCAACTAGAGGGTGGAATAAATATCAAAAGGCAGATAAGACAAAGACATCGCAGTTGGTATTATATAAAAAATACTTTGCGGAACAGTATGGATATGATGTAGAGAATATTGATATCAAGTATATGATCGTTAAGCGTAAGCTGATTGACGGAGCAATGTTTCCACAGAAACGTATCACAGAATTTATGCCGGCAAGCGGCAAGCCTACTAGAAACAAACTAACGACGGAGATTAAGGGGTTTGTTGATTCTAGTTTTAATGAAGATGGCACATATAAGTTAGACCGACCGTTCCCGGCAATTGCTGGTAAGAATAATAAGCATTGCAAATGGTGCGAATTCAAGGACCAGCCTGATATGTGCCCTAAACAAGAAAGAATAAAAATATGAGCGAAGATATTACACAGCAAATTACAGAATATGTTTATAAACATTACCGAACATATAAAGATAAACAACTAATTATTCGCGAGACGAGTAATTGTTTTCATGTGCTTAAGCATAAAGATGCATCTCCTCTAATATTAGGTAAAGGTATAATAAATAAAATATGAAAGTGGCGATAATAGGCAGTAGAGGATATGAAAATGTACGTAAGATTAAAGATACTCTATTTCAATTAAAGCAAAAATTTGGAGATACACTTATCATTATATCGGGAGGCGCCAAGAATGGCGCGGATTTATATGCAAGGAAATATGCTCTAGAGTTCGGAATCCGATATAGAGAATTCAACCCGGCACATACAATTAAAAATTTATACTCTGCCATGTCAGACCTATATTATGAAAAGCCGTATCATGTATCTCAGTTTCATCATAGGAATATGTTGATTGCTAGAGACTGTGATGTGATGATAGCATTTATACCTAACGGAACATCGTCAAAAGGATCGATGAGTGCAATAAAACAAGCAAAGAAATTAAATAAGCCAGTAACAATAATATCATGATAGAAGTTTTAGGATGGACAAGTACTGTATTAGTATTGATAGGATTTATACTTAATGCTAGAGGAAACTTTACTTGGGCAATGGTTACTTGGATAGTAGGCGACGTAGGCTGGATTACGTATGATTTTTTCATAGATAATTTTAGTCATTTAGTATTGAGTTTAGTAATTATTTCTATAAACATTTACGGAATAATTAATCTAAAAAAGAAAGAATTAAAGGGTGTTTAATTATGCAAAAGCATATTTATATTAAAGTTATAAGGGGTTTTTATGAATCAAATTAAGTTACCGAAGTTAAGGAAAATCGATCCTAACAAGCCAAAAAAGAAGAAGATTTTATTATTATCAGACGACATGCGAATGCATTCAGGTATTGGTACAATGTCAAAGGAATTTGTCCTAGGAACAGTAGATAAATATGACTGGGTGCAACTAGGAGCTGCAGTCAAACATCCGGAGCATGGTAAGGCCATCGATATCAGTCAAGATGTTAGAAAAGAAACTGGTATAGATGATGCATATGTTAAAATATATCCATTCAGTGGGTATGGTAATGCCCAGGTATTACAAGAAATTATGCGTATCGAAAAACCAGATGCAATCATACATTTTACAGACCCAAGATTTTGGCAATGGCTTTATCAAATAGAGCACGAGATTAGACAACACATTCCATTAATGTATTATAACATTTGGGACGACCTACCATATCCACATTGGAATGAGCCATTTTATGAATCATGTGATGCATTAATGAATATTTCTAGACAAACAAATAATATTGTTAAGAATGTACTACAAAAATTTCCAAAGCCAGATTGGGCAGTTCAATGGGTGCCTCATGGAGCAAATGAGAAATCATTCTTTCCAATAACGCCTCTACATGGCCAGTATGATGAATTTGATAAATGGCGGACT
>Ga0080013_1005372_pt1 | contig 11985 bp, 11 predicted proteins | sample ETNvirenome_6_85_FD_69236 | JGI IMG/M metagenome (GOLD analysis project Ga0080013, IMG submission 69236) | Marine viral communities from the Pacific Ocean - ETNP_6_85 (SPADES assembly) (version 2) | ecosystem: Environmental > Aquatic > Marine > Oceanic | place: Pacific Ocean | collected 2013-06-19 | reverse complement strand
TTTAACGCCAAAAATACGTATATACCGGTCCATCGCGCGCGTTTCGAACATGCCACCACGCTTATACCACTCTTTATCGGAGCATATAGGATGCGTAATGATCACACTATGCTTAAATGAGACGCGTCGATACTTTTCCCACTTCTTTTTGACCGTTAATTTGTATTTGGCCAAGTTTTTCGGCCTATGAAACGTCATAATGCACGTTTTTGTCTCGCCATATCGCTCCCAATGGCGAATATCGGCTCTTTCGGTCCTTGGTTTGGCTGCAATAAGGTTCATTGCCAAGAAAATCAGCAGTATTGGCTTGATATAGCTCATTTTATGCTCCTATGATATCAATGTAGTTACTAAATGACGGGAGTAAACGGCTAGTTGCGACTATTTATTGGCGTCTATGGAAAAAATTTTTGAGAATTGGCGAGAGTTTAGGAAGGCCCCTCTGAACGAAAGAACGGACTTCGAAGTAATGCGATCCATGGGCAGAGACCCTATTTCCGGAAAGAAAATGAAATATCCCGGTCGCGAGCGATGGGTTAACTCAATTTTTAAATCGGACGAAGATGCTCGTGAAGCAGCATGGCTGATTGTGCAGGTCGTCGATCCAACCGGTGTCACTGGGCTTCCAGACCTCAAGTTAACAGCTTCAAACTTTAAAAAAAACCCTAGCGTAGGAAATGCAGGGTGGTTATTGCTGTCAGCAATTGGGGTAATTCCTGCCGTCGGCTATCTTGGGCGCGGCCTTAAAGGTTTATTTAAGGCCGGGGATTGGGCGAAATATGCAGATGAAATTACAGATGCAACTAAGGCCTTGGACGCGTATAGCGATGCCGGCGCCGCCGCGGCAGCCAAGGCTAAAAGTGTTGTCGGTGATGCGATAAAAGCCAGTGAGGACGCGGTGCGGACAGCAAAGGGCAGCGGCAGGGTGGCCCGGTCCTCGGGGGCGCTGGCGAGAATTGCGGGACATTCTCCGCAAATTAATAAAGCTGGTCAAAAAGCAGGAGTTTTTTATGATGGTTCTCGGGCAATTGTTACGGTTTCAACTGAAGCAGGGCCTGTGAGTTTCATGTTTAGTTCCGGTACTTCTTTGCAAATGCTTGATGATCTTGGGAGGATTACCAGCTCTCCAAGAGTCTGGTTTCCGGTGGGCGATGTCACAGCGGCCGGCCGATATAAAAAATACGCACCACAGGGAAAAAAGTTAACATATGACATTCCAGACCCAAGATTTGGCACAGGAAATAAAGAAGTTTGGGATAGGCTTCTTGCGCCGCTGCCAAGGGCGTGGGATCCTGATCATCTAAGAATATTACAGAGGCATGGGATCGATCCTCAGAAAGGAGGACCTTTGGATTGGCTGGCGAACAAACACGGCAACAACTGGTCTAGAAAAATTTGGACAAATGGTAATATCAATCAAGACGTCGACTGGTTGATCAGCATGGGTTATTTTCGAAAAATAGCAGATGCACCTACTCGAACAGTTCCGGGCGCCTATCAGATAGGAAAATATGCATCTCCTGACAGCGCATTTGGTCGTATTGCTTCTGAGATTAGTAAACTTTCGCCAGATGGGAACATAACCGATGAACTTATCGATATGTTTGGCCCAGTTGTACGTGGTGGCGATAAAACATATAATGCCTGGCGAGCGGGGAATGTTGTGGAAAGTGTGCCGCTGAGGGAACACGTCGACACTTTCCAAAGATGGCGAAAAATCGCATTAATTCACAATTGAAATGTGTAGGCGAGGTTAAAGGCTTTTGAGGCAAGCCTTGCTGCATATTATAAGGCGAATACCGGAAAAGCAAAGAAGATCGCCGTTAAGGAATCGACGTCGAGGTGGGTGAAGATCTTGATCTGCGGCTAAGGTTACTTACTCCAGGTGCACTGGTTAAATTCATAGCACCAAATTTCTCTCGTCTCTCTGTCAACTTCTACCAGGCAACACATACCTTCTTTGTCGTATTCGCAATATAGAGCCTTTTCAGGCGTGCTAATATCGCATATGGTAGCTTTGGTGCCCGCTGGCCAGAGGCACAGTAGAAAAAACAGAATAAACAGAAAGTAGCGCATAATTATAACATAGAAACATTTGTTGTTTTGTCGCCATTAAAAGGGAACAATCATGAAAATTACCAAACAGCAGCCTAAGAAGATTATCAAGGAAGAGATGCAGCATCTCTTGCAAGAGCGCAGAGGCCTGCAGGTGGCACAAAAAATTATCGATACGCGGGTGGTGTTCAGAATATCCCGAACCACGGGGCCTGCGTGGGGGCGCGCCACTCGCTTGCCTGATGACGACGATCTCTAAACTAGGATAAAAAATGTCTGATAGAATTGATGTAAAACAAGAACTCAAAAAAGTCAAAGCGATTATCTCTGAGTTAAAAGAAAAAAATATTGCCTTGAAAGATGAGGTTGATTCGCTATATGGCGTCTTGGGCGAAATGAAAGAAGCAGATGTTAAAGATTGGACACCTCTCTTGAAAAAGATTCGAGTTGTTGCCGCGGCAAGTTCCTCGGTGATGTCGAAAAATAAAGCTGATGCCTAATTCATTATAGCTGTTAGTGAACTATTTACTTTTGATTAAAGGTGTGGCTGGCTTGAATAATTTTCATGAAAATACTTTACAGGAAGGCGGCGACGTGAGAAATTATCGGCATAGTTATTCTTTCGGCAAGTTAGGTTCGCCCCCGTTAGATTATTTTAATGCTCGGCAACAAATGTATGGAGCGTCAATGCAAAAGCCAATATTGGCTTTGATAAATTTGATTCTTTATAAACAAGGACGAATTGCGCGGCGTTTGACTCCTAATGAGTTAAACATGATGATTGCATATTCTGAAGGAAGTACTAGCTCAAATAAAATTAACAGAACATTAAGCAAAGAGCTTTCTGGCATGGGAGTTTCTCATGGAGAGGCCTCTGAAATATTAGAAAAAATGGGATTGGCCGAACTATTGCCTGGTGTCCGATGGGGAAGACGCAACAACCAACAAACTCCTTTGGGTTACTCAATATTTATGAATCTCTTGCACCGCCCTGAGCGTCATCCTTTTTTGAAAGACTTTGTTGGTGAAGCTAAAGAAGTTTTAAAATATATAAAAAAGCGCGGTGGAGGGACAGGTGCCGATGGTCTCGCAGAATTTTTAAATCAAAAGCTCGAAGCAGATGGTTATGGAAAAAAACCAATCAAATCGATTTATGGTAAAGGTGGTTATGTTGATGGTACACTAAACTATTCTATTATTATTAATAACAAATACATTTTATCTTTATATACCGCAGCTAGTAAAAAAGTAAGCAGATCAGATATGAGAAAAGAAATACAAGATCTGACATATAAAATTATTAAGAAAAATCTTACACCTGATCAATTTAGTTCTTCAGAATATAAGCGTCAGAAGATTGTTATTAGGCCGGCCCAGAAGAAGTCCGGCGGGGCGCCCCAGAAGAAGTCTGGCCAAAGCAATTGGCTTTGGGCCGGCGGGCGCTATGGCGGAGCGCGAGGTGGGAGGAGTCATAAAGGCGAAGATCTAGCATTCCCGCCTGGCACTATAGTTTTACTGCCGATGGATGCAAAAGTTAAAAAAATTGGGCACGTGTATAGAAGCAGCTTGCAAGTGCCGGCAGCAGATGTAGAATATGAATCATATGGCCAGGCAGTTTACTTGGAGACGGTGCAAAACTCAGAAGAAACCTTGGTAGTTATGCACTTAAGGGACGTGCCAGCTGGCGTTTCGCCCGGTGCTGTTTTGTCGGCTGGAAGTGCGCTGGGAAAGTCTTATTATGGGCGGCCCGGGAACGTCGAGGCGTTATTAGTTAAGTACGAAGCCACCATTGATCAAAAAATAAAAAATAGACTTAAAAATCTCCAAAAACAAGTAACAGAAGACAATTTCCCAGGCGGCAGCAGATCTCATATACACGTAGAGTATAAAATAAGTGGCCGGCATGTGAATCCAAACAAGCATATACAATTTGAAAAAATGTATGGCGGCGAAGGGCAACAGCTCGCCAGCAAGTTGACTTCTGGATCTCCGGGCGACATAAAACAAGGTAAAGCAAAATTTGGTGAATTTGTGGCGCTTACAAAATCAGATAAACCAAAAAATGTAAACAAAAGCGGTGGGAGATTTTTGAAGAACTATAAAGACTTCTATAGACAACACCCAGAATTTAATTTTGATCAGTTTTATAAGGCACTAGGCGACTATTTAGAGAGAGGCGCCGATGGTGCGCTTCCAAATCATGGAAAAGATTATATATTTGGTCCGGAACATGCCGGCGCGGTGAGCATGCTGAATAATGCACTAAAAGAAAAATTTAAAAAAGTAGAAGACGAGAAAGAAGCAGAAAAAACAAAACAAATGACCGAAAGTAAAAAACCAAAAGTAAAGATTCTCATCAAAGAGTTTCAAGGTAGAGGCGGTGTTTCTGACGGGGGCATGCCCTTTGGTGGGTTTTCGCCTAGCGGGCCCGCGGGGACTTTTCGTAACAATGCCGCAACAACGTTACAGCCTCACCAGACGGACCACTTTCCATTCTCGAAGGAAGAGGACCTTACCAAGGGGGCAAAAGTCGTTATGTATAGAAACGGTCATGTGCTTTTATTGAAGAAAAAGAACAAAGAAGAGTGGGACTTGCCGGGCGGGCACATTAAAAGAGGCGAAGGGACAACAAATGGTCTTCAAAGAGAGGTGTTTGAGGAGACTGGATTGTCTTTAGCACCCGTTGAATTCCGGAACTTAAATCTAAAACACGACAATATTGAATTTTATTATGCAACTTTTCCCCGAGATGATATACAAAAAAGTCATGAGCACAGCGGATATAAGTTTTTTCCAGTTGAGCAAGCATTGCAAATAGAGGATATGCTGCCGCACTATAAAGAAGCTATTAAAAAAACGGTTGAGCAAAGTGGCGCGCCTTATTCGTATGGAGAAATAACCGAATCGACAGGGCCTGGGGTAGTTGTGAGGATTAAATAATAGCATGGTAAATATTAAAAAACTATTATTCGAAGAAAATGAAGTTTCCTCGCCGCAGGATGCAATCCATAAGTTGCGTCCGGGCGACAAGATTCAAATAAAAACCAGAAAAAAAATTACAAAGTTTGGCTTTACTATATTTGACGCTAATAAAAAGTATTCTGCCCGGGTGATGCAGAGTGGAGACATGCTCATAAACCACGAAGAAGTCCCTTTCAGGGGGACTTCTTCAAAAATGTCAAAAAAAGAATTCCTAGAAAACCTTCAAGAAGAAGGTGGGGAGTTGTGTCAAGACATTATATTTTGTGGAGAATCAACGATTACCAGAGCGGGGGTTGGCACTTTCACCTTTGATCAAGCGCTTGCGGGTGAAGAGGCCGACGGTCGCGCAAAGGGTACCTCAGGCGATTCGGCGCCGCCGGAGATGAAAGGGAAAGAGTCGGGAGAGATGGCCAAGCGGCCTGAATTTACAAGCGGGGACCCTAAAACGCCGACGCTAAAAATAATTAAAACTCCGGAAGGAAATTATGTACTTATATATGCTGCCGGAAACGAAGACCCTCTTGGCAAAAGAGTGGAAATAACAAAGGACTTAAATTCTGAATTGCAAAAGCTTTTCGGGTATGAAAATTGGGAAGAGTATAAAAATGATAACCGCGATGATTTAACAAGAAAATTAGAAAAAAAAGATGGCAAAGTGGTTTCCGGGCCCACCGTTCATCCTTTTCATGTCGCTTATGGCCTTCAAGAATTTCTTATTACCTTGAGCGCGGGCGACTATGAGTTGGTGGGCGTGCCAGATAAACCGCTGCCAGCTACGAAGGACGTCCCCTTTGTTGGAACGTTCTGGCATAATATAGTCCCCCATCTTTCTCCGGAGTGGAAAAAACGATTAGAATGGTTACAGGCAGAATCCTTAAGCCTAGGTCTTGACCTGGACGCAATCTTCACCGCCGCTGCAGGTGGGGTAGAGAGTGTGGGAAGCGTTTTGCAGGGTAGAGCGGGAGTGCCATGGCTACAAGATACCATTGACGGTGCCAGCGAGGGCCTCAAGGAGACAAAGGAAGTACTCCTTAAATCGGGGGGCGCGACAGATACCGAAGAAATCTCCGGAGCCGTATCGCCCCAGAATTTGTACGAGGGGCGCGAGACAGGAGAAAATTTATTTGGAAATCACCCTCTAAATATAAATTTAGCTGCAGTTAGCGCAACGATTACAACCATTCTAAGTTTGAGAAAACAATTTTTTGGAAAATCTGGAATATTAAATTTGGCAATGTCCAATCCTATAGAGGGCTTGGCTAATAAGGACATAATTAATAGAATCAAAAGCAAACAGAACTTTGATAGTGTGTTCGCTTCAAAATTTTCCGGTGCGAGGCCAGTCTCGTTTCCGAATAGAGGTTATTGGACAAAAGGACTGAAGCCTCCTTATATAACAAGGGACGAGGGCGAGGCATTCATGATCAATCCTTCGGGCGGCCTAGCAAAAGCAGCGCTGTTGAAAGAACAGCAAGAGACGCCCTGGTGGGATGAGTTTGTAGACGACGTTACAAATTTTCTTGATTCGGGCTGGGGGGGCACTCTCGTAAAAATTGCAGACCCCACGGGGTTGACATCGTGGCCGGATGTGAGCAACGCTTATAAAAAGTGGGACGCTAATCAATCGTGGGGAAATTCAATGGATCTTGCGTTAAATGTTTTTGCGGCGGTGCCCATAGTTGGGAGGTTCGCGAGGCCCTGGAAAGCACAAAAATTAGCAAATAAAGCAGCTAGGCTAGGCGACAAGGCTCGCGATATGAAACAGCTGGCCCGGGCTGAGGTGTCGACACTGAAAGGCTCTCTTAATACTGCTAAAAACCAGATGAGGGCCCACGACAACAGTATAGCACAGCTAAAAGCGATGATCGCGCACGACAAAGCAGTCTTGAGCAGTATACCGAAGCTGTCGACAGGAGGATATTCAGCGGCTAACCTGGCCAAAGTTAGCAAGCTACAAGGAAAGATCGCCGGATCGGGAGCACAGGTGCAGGTAGCAGAAAAAGCTCTTGTCGGGGCAAAGAAGTCGATTGCCAGTATTGAAAAAATAATTGTGAAACAAGAGAAACTCTATGCAAAAGGAGTGAAAGTGCAGCGCCGCGGCATGAAAGTTGCCAATAGGGGCGCCCTCGCCAACATAGAAAAGCTTCGTTTCATGCGGAGGCCGACTTGGAGCGCGATAAAGAAGCGCGCCTTTACACGCTTTACTTCGGCGATGCTGGTGCAGCTTAACATGGCAGACGAGGCGCCGCCGCCAGACGGGGGGCCAGAGGGGGCCGGTGGCTTTGCTCCCACTTCTGGTGTCCCGCTCCAGCCGGATTCGCTGCAGTATTACTTACTGCCCAAAGAATGGAGAAACGGTGTTTGGTATACCGCACCAGAATATACTTTGGCGCAAAGAATAGGTGCAAATATAAACTTCTCTAGCGAGAAGCCTGGTGTGATTACTATGCCGACAACAAGCGCCGCCGGACCAGCAGCGGCTGCAGCACCAGGGGCCCTCAGCGCTGCAACACCAGCTGGTGCTGAACGTGACATAGATTTACATGCATTAATATTTGGTCATAGCCAGGCTGATGGTCTCGGTAAGATGCACGAAAAAGCCCTCGAAGCAAAGGGTATTAAAGTAACAAGAAAAGTATATAACGGAAGAAATGATAAACAGCTAGCAGAGATAATATCGGAAATTACGGCCGAGGGTGACAAACCGTATACGCATGTTGTTCTACACCTTAACGGGAACGACTGGCGTCTTCCACCCGAACGAGGCCTGCAAGCGGTTTCCGAGGCCAAGGAGGTCGACAAAAGCTTCCCCACACCCAGATATGAAGAAGCAAAGAGAAAAATAGTAGATTATGCAATAAGCGTATTAAAAGTACCAGAGGAGAATATATGGATTTTGCCCCCCCCTCATAATGCAGATAAAACGACGGCGGGCTATTCAAATCGCGAGGCAAGCAGTTTAAGGGCTATAGAGTTCTTCCGCAAGGTATACCCAAAAGCAAACGTGCCAGACCTAATCTACGCTGGTAATAAGTCATTTAGCAATAAAGAAAAATCCTACTTATCTGGTCGCTCCCCAGAAAGTATCTCCATGGCCAATCAAATTGCCAACAAAATTCCCGGCGTCGCGGCCGTAGCTAAAAAAGCACCCCAGCTTAAAAAGGACATACCTAGAACATCGCGGCCAGATTATTCGACTAAGGGCATGCCAACGAAAATGCGCTGGGCAGTAAATAATGCTGAATTGGCAATGCAAAATCACGGCGCATTTATTCAGCGCGCCGCCAGTAAGCTTGGGGTGGAGCCTGGTATTATAGCAGGTTTCATAGCAAAAGAAGTTGGCGGCAGAGAAATAAGAACCGGCGATCGTATAAAAAAATTATTTATGATCAGTTCTTTTGTTAAAAGATATAAAAAGAAGTTTCCTGGAAGACAACTACCGGACTGGGCAGCTCGTGCATATAACAAGAGGCCTTATAACAAGACTGATAACAAGCCGCCTTATAGCGGTAGTGATAAAATGTTTCGTGAAGCATACAGCCTTGACCAACGTATCGCCTTACAAAGTACTTCTTGGGGCATTGCGCAGGTGCATGCCTGGAGTTATAAGAGCTTAGGGTATTCTTCCGAACATGAAATGGTCAACGATTTAAAAAACTCTCCAGAGGCTCAAATGAACAGCCTGATTAATTATGTACGCACTAAACCAAAATTGCACAATGCCATGAAACGAAAAGATTGGTGGGCTATTGGCCACTATTATAATGGTGATGAACGCGGTAAGTACGGGAGTCACGTTCAAGCAGTTTATAATGCAGTTAGCGGAGATAATGACACATCATACGTAGAAGAATCAAAAAGTGAATGGAGAAGGCGAAGACGCAAGGAAGCGACGTAGCCTAGGCCTCGGGGTTGATTTCCAGTCCGCTTACAACTTCTATTTTTGTAAGCGGTACTATGGTGTGTAGGGCATACCTCTTAGCTAGAAGCTTATTAAGCCAAATAATTTCGAGATCATTGGTCGACCAAGTTCTCTTAACAATTCCAAGAGGTTTTTCTTTTATTTTAGACATTCCCCGAAGAGTGACTAGATCACCCGGGTGAATTATTGACATAAGTTTCTCCACTATACTAATTATAAGTACGCAAAGGCGGGAAGTAATGTTTTGTAAGAAAAAGCTATTCAGCAAGTTTTTCCTATTTTCAATGATGTTTTTGTTATTTACGGTTTGTTTCCGATCGTTGATTTTTCCTTGTGAGGCCGCTGCGCCGGCACCAAGAGTAACAGCGGCAGAGCCGCCCCGGGGCATACAAGTCCAACAGCGAGAGATTATTCATTCGCTAAAGAGGATGGAACACCGAGTTCAACCAAGGAACGTGAATAGATAAATGCCCAAAGCAGAGACAAATGTACAGAGTCTTAAGGATTGGTTTACCTTTATTGTTGCGGTTGTTGCATGTGTCGCCGGCGTGATATTTTGGGTACAGTCTTCCAATGACCCTAAATTTTCGAAGATTGAATCAGAAATTCAAACTCTTCGTCACGATATTGAAAAAATTCGTGAAAACAATAATGAAATTTTAAGAATTATTGGAAGACTTGAAGGAAAGCTCGGAGACTAGTCCTTGTATTTGTCTTTGAGATAGTTTGCAACTTCGTGAGCACACATATGATTAATGGGTGCCGACACTGACTCCGAGAGAAAGCCGAAAAGACCTCCCACAAGCTTGAACGGCAACAGAAGAATACCGCCGACTAAAGAAAAAATATTATCAAACATTTTATTACCTCCTATATTAATAATAAAAACAAAATAACCAGAGTAAAGTTTTTGAAACTATTTACTTTAGTATCGTTTTCTTCCTAATTTTTCGGTGTAGATTTTTATGTTATTAGAGCCATTACAAATTCATGACACTTTAGAGCAAAAGATTTGGTCTGACAAGAGTCTGAAAGAAGAAGTACAAGAGAAGTTAATGCAAATAGCCAATGATTTTTTCGACGATCTGGGTCTTGATGGCGCCGACGTGGTTGGGGTTACGTTTACGGGCTCTCTTGCTAACTATAATTGGACAAAATATTCCGATATTGACCTTCATATCCTGGCCGATTTCGACAAAATAGATGAAAATTATGATCTTGTCCGAGAATATTTCAGCGCAAAAACCTCAAATTGGAATAAAAACCACGATATTTTTATTTTCGGCTATCAAGTAGAGCTTTACGTTCAACACATCGGCGAAGAACATCACTCAACGGGCATATATTCAGTTGATAAAAACGAATGGATTGCCGAACCGTCAATTGAAAAGCCAGAAGTAGACAAGTTGTTGATCCAAAAGAAATTTGAATCGTTTTCAGATATGATCGACCGTGTTGAAGACATATTTGATGATCATGATTACGAAAATGCGCATGAATTTAGTATAAAATTAGCAAAAAAAATCAGAAAATATAGACAATCGGGGTTGGAAGACAAAGGAGAATACTCAACTGAGAATTTAGTCTTTAAACTTTTACGAAATTCTGGTAATATTAAGACCTTGTATAGCGTTAGAAACAGATCGTACGATAAAATGATGTCTTTGGGCGGTGACTACGAGAAAAAATTCAAAATTTTTATAAACAAAGACGAAATTGAGGACAAACCCGGGTTTGATAAGCTAGACGAGATTGAAAAATTCCAACGACGAGTGAGAAGGCGTCATAGAAGGGCCAAAAAATGGTTTTTAGGCTACGGCAAACAGAAAGCTGGTCGGGCATACCCCGGAAAACCTAGTTATAGACGTGGAAAGTCGGCGCCGGCTGGCTTTGGAGGCACGTGATGCAAAATATGTTCAAAATATATGGAAATCATGAAGAATTTCCGGAGTTTAAAGAATTTCAGACCCTCGCGGGCGAACTTTTGCCTTTCGCGCAGAAAAGATTGGGTTTTAACAAGCCAATTGGCGTAAATTTAGTGTCAGACCCAATAAATGCCAAGGATCCACTCGGAAAAACTGCCTATTACGACCCCAACAAGATGCAAATAACGATTTTCGTCGATAAAAGACACGTAAAAGATATTCTTCGCTCAATGGCCCATGAATTGGTGCATCATACACAAAATTGTAGGGGCGAATTTGAAAATGGGATTGACACGAGCCCTGGGTACGCCCAAGTAGACGGTCATATGAGAGAAATGGAAAGTGAAGCCTATTTAGAAGGACAATTACTTCTCAGAGACTGGGAAGATGGCAATAAACAAATTAAGGAGAATAAAACCATGAAAATGTCTAAAGAGAAGTTAAAACAGATCATTAAAGAGATGATCGAAGAGGAAATGATGAGCGAAGATCCGTCGCTTGAAGAAGCCGAAGAGCTTGAAGAGACTGTTCCGGATACCAAAGATTTTGATAAACTTGCAAAAGGCCTGGGGAAGACCCGAGACCAGGGGCTGAAGAAGGCCGACGACTTGAAGAAGGCGAAGAAAGCTGGGAAGGCGCGGAAAAAAAAGGAATTCGCGGATGAAGCTGGGAAGGTAGCTAAAAGGGCCGCCAAGGTTGTCAAGAAGGCCACCCAGAAGGAAAATTGGCATAAAGGCAACAAAGATAAGCAGTTATTCGAAAGATTAATGGAAAAGTGGACCAAATAATAGCGAGCAACATTATGACAAAAGAAAAGCACGATTGTATAAAAGAACACCCGGGCGACCTTTCACACGAGGGCTGCAAGAACTGGTGTAAGAAGCAACAAGGGGAAGAGGCTTGTCCGGACGATGTGCGGCCGCCTGGTATTTTAAACCCAGATAGTATGGAAGAGAGCGACGAACTTGAGGAGGGAAACCCAATTCCCCATCCAGATAAAGCTCGCGAAGAAGCCAACGAAAATTGGTTTAAGGGCAATAAGGATCAGCTTTTATTTGAAGAATTGATCAAAAAGTGGACTAAATAATAAGGAGTAAGTTA
>Ga0080013_1005371_pt1 | contig 11987 bp, 10 predicted proteins | sample ETNvirenome_6_85_FD_69236 | JGI IMG/M metagenome (GOLD analysis project Ga0080013, IMG submission 69236) | Marine viral communities from the Pacific Ocean - ETNP_6_85 (SPADES assembly) (version 2) | ecosystem: Environmental > Aquatic > Marine > Oceanic | place: Pacific Ocean | collected 2013-06-19 | reverse complement strand
TAGAGAAGGCAGAGAGATTTGGCAATGGGTAACTTTTCAAGGGTTGGTAATAACCCAGTTAGATACAAATTTAGTGTCAGCGATTATTGGAATGTATTTCGGTGGCAGTTTGGTTAGAAGATATTGAGAGACTTATTAAAAAGAACAATAAGAAACTTATTTGAAGTGTTATTTGTGCTGATGGTATTAATGATAATAGGTTCAAGTTTGTTTTTATTAATAAATTTTATAGAAATTGTAGTAATAAAATGAGCAACGCTTTAAAAATAGTTGATTTGAATAAGAACTTTGTCTACACGCCAGACAAAGGTGATCGCTGGCGCATAATGAAAAAACCGCCATATAAGGGTGACTGTGAAGATTATGCCCTGACTGTTTTGTATAACATGAAAGGCAGAAGCATTATAAGAATGTTTTTAAGCCTGATTAAAAGACAGTCAAAAATCAGGCATTGTAAAGTCAATGGTAATCGCCATGCGGTGTTGAAATATAAAGGCAAATACATCGACAACATCCAGCGTGATTGGGTTAAAAAGAAAGAAATGAAAGCCAAGGGTTATCGGTTTCATGGGTTTCATTATTTGCCTTATGTTGTAGCTCTAAAACTGATAAAAGGGGCTTTATTTTAAAGATAAAAAAAAGAGGCATTTATGGAACTAAACAGTTTAATTTTTTGGAACGCAATTCTTTCACTTGTTTATGCGCCTCTTGTTTATATGATTAGAACCAACCTCCAGGAAATTAAACGTCTTGATGTTTTGATTAACAAAACCAGAGAAGAAATACCAAGATTTTATGTAACCAAAGCTGATTTGCATACTGATCTCAACAGGCTATTTATTCGCCTGGACAAGATAGAAGATAAAATTGACAAACTAGCAGAGAACCAGTGAAAGCAACAAACAAACACAGCCTTGATCTTTTAATACGAAAGATTGGTGATGATAAAGAACGACTGAAAGACAAAGCACAGTTTATTTGGCTGATTGGCAGCCAAGTCAAAGGCACAGCAACAGCAGATAGTGATACTGATTTGCTGATTGTCCAATATCAAGACAATTTAGAAGATTGGAAACAAGAACTGCGGCACTTCTCTAGTTTTCTTCCTGGCATTAAACTTCAAACCCACCAGTTGTTAAGCAATCAATGGGAAAACATCAAAAACAAAAAATCTGCTTTTTATCGAGGCGTTATAAATGAGAAAGATCATGTTGAGGTCATAAATAATGTCTGAGGGAAATATAGTTTTTATGAATGGGCAATACCACAACACCACTAATTGGGGTGTTGTTCAGTGGGCTAATTATTATGACTATTTACATGGCACTCAAGAAGATCCAAACGCGATTGGTGGGGTGTTTCAAGAACCCACTTTCTTTGGAGATGAAAATTATCCTAGTTATGGTGATGACTTAGGTTTGGATTTAGATTATGTAACTCCTGGTTTTAATATTTTTAATCCTACGGAGATTCCAGTTGTTTATACTCCAGATGATTATATTAATTATCCTCCTAATCCTGCTAATCCTGATGCTTATCCAGCATTGGGAGAAAACCCTGAAAACGGAGTTTATAAAGATGTAAGTGGCACAGTATGGCATCATCACGGAGACAATATATGGTTAACAACGGCCCCTTATGATGGTGTAGAGGTTCCTTGGGAACCAGGTGGTGGTGGCGGTGGTGAAACAGAAGGCGCTGATACAGAAGGCGCTGATACAGAAGGCGTTACAGGTGAAGAAGCCCCTATAACAACTGCTGGCGGTGGTGTTGTTGGTGGCAAAAGTGGAGGAGCTGGAACTGTTGGTGATAACCCGCAGCAGATAAGAAAAAGAATTAATGAACAATTAAAAGCCCTTGGTATTGACAAACAACAGGTTGAAAAAGGCACTTATGTTGTTCACGATGGCGTGATATATGTCCGCGATGAGAACGCCCAAGGAAATCCAGTTTGGAAACAGGTCGGGTTTGAGGGCGGTATTGATGAAAACGGCAACTTTGATCCTAATGCTATTTTTCGACACGCTGTTGGAACTTTGTATGAAGATGTAGAAGGGTTGGTCGGGGAAGAAATCAAGATTGCGCCTCAAGACAGAACTCCTAATGCTGGCGATACCCTTATCGATCAAAATGGTCAAATATGGGTGGTGCAAGAAGCAACCCCTGATGTATATATGGGTGAAGATGGTAAGGTCTATATTAGAAATGTTGATGTGTCCAACACAGTATGGCAAACAGCAGAAGATTATAAAGATACAGTTATACAAAGTGGCGCAACCGAAGCTGATGATTGGACAAATCCTTGGTGGTGGGATACACCTACAGATGTGCCTCAAACAGTAACATTGCCGCCCACTGAACCCACCCCTATTGTTACTATTCCTCAGCCTACTCCACCTATATCAGTAACATTTCCCTTTCCAACAATTCCGTCAATTATTACTTTGCCTGAGCCTGTAGTTGAGCCTGTGTTGCCACCAGCACCAGTTACACCACCAATAGTGGTTGAGCCACCAGTTGTAACACCTCCTCCGGTTGTAACTCCTCCACCAGTAGTAACTCCACCCGTAATACCACCAGTAGTAACACCACCAGTAGTAACACCACCTGTAACTCCACCCGTAATACCACCAGTGGTAACTCCACCAGTGGTTCCACCTGTAATACCACCAGTTGTAACACCACCTGTGGTAACTCCACCTCCACCTGTGGTAACTCCACCAGTGGTAACGCCACCAGTAGTAACACCACCTCCGCCAGTGGTAACTCCACCTGTAACTCCACCAGTTGTAACACCGCCTGTAACTCCACCAGTTGTAACACCGCCTGTGGTAACTCCTCCGGTTATACCTACTCCACCTGTGGTTGTAACGCCTCCAGTTGTGCCACCTGTAATTCCAACACCACCTGTTGTGCCACCTGTAATTCCAACACCTCCTGTAGTGCCTCCGGTTGTAACTCCACCTGTGGTTACAACCCCACCTGTAATTCCAGATCCACCTGTAGTAACCCCACCAGTGGTTACAACCCCACCTGTAATTCCAACCCCTCCTGTAGTAACACCGATTCCAGAGCCAGTGGTAATAACCCCTCCTGTGGTTACACCTACACCACCGGTTGTAACTCCAACACCACCTGTGGTTGTAACACCTCCGGTTGTAACACCTCCTGTAATTCCAACTCCACCTGTGGTAACTCCACCTGTAATTCCAACACCACCTGTGGTTACAACCCCACCAGGCACAGGCACAGGCACAGGAACAGGAACTGAAACAACAGGAACCGGCACTGAAACAACAGGAACAGGAACTGAAACAACAGGAGAAAGTGGCACTGGTTCTGGCGTGGGCGGCGGTGAGGGAACCGGAGAAGGCACTGGAAGTGGCACAGGAAGTGGCACTGGAACAGGAAGCGGCACTGGAGATGGCACTGGTAGTGGCGAGGGAGGCGATGGCACTGGAGCTGGAACCACACCCCCTATAGTCATTAGCGATAATGGTGAAACAGTGGAGGTTCCTTGGAGTCCAATTTCTTTCGCATACCCCGATGTGCCTACTTATGGCATTGCCCCAGGCATTTCATATAGCCAGGCAAAACCACAAGGATATACAGCATTTGATGAGGGTTTTGTGCCTGTTGATTACAACCCCTTTGCCATTCAAAGCAATGTGGCCGATCCACCATTGATTTATAGTCAATTTAATTCATTGCCGCTTGGTTATCAGCCATTAGGTTTGGGCAGCATACAACAAATTATAGACGCTTTAGGAGGAAGAATTCCATGACATCACAAAAAGACATACTGGCTTCAAATGAGGCTGAAATAATCCTTAACAGTGAAACATTTAAAAAATCAATAGAATCACTGAAAGAGGAATACATTAACTTGTGGGTTAATAGTTTGCCTGAAGAAAAAGAACTAAGAGAGCAATTACACCAGGCAACAAAACTATTACCTGAAGTTGAAAGACACTTAAGAATAATTGTTGAAAAAGGAAAAATTACAAAAGCCAGTTTAAACAGGCTGAGAAAAGTTATTTAAATAGTTTGTATTACAAATAGCAAACGTTTAAAATCAAAAGATCATAATTCAATATGAGGAATCCAACATGGTAGATAAGCCACTGGAACTACAAACAGAAGTAGATAAGGCAACCAGCGCCTTTGAGGCTCTAATGACTCCCCCGGAAGAAAGGCCGGAAGCAGCACCAGAAGAAACTCAAGAGACAGCTGAGTTAGCCGATGAAACTGTTGAAGAAGAAGTTGTTGAGGAGTTAGAACTCCAAGATGACGATAGCGAAGAAACAGAAGAAACTCTTGACGCAGAACAAAATGAGTCAGAAGCAGTTGAGGAACCGACACTATACGGAGTCAAAATAAATGGCGAAGATGTTTCGGTTACCCTTGATGAGCTTCAAAACTCGTATTCAAGGCAAGCAGATTACACCAGGAAAACCCAGGAACTTGCAGCACAAAAAAAAGTGTTAGAACAACAGCAAGCTGAGTTAGGCCAACAAAACAGTCTTTATTCAGAGTTGATACCAAAACTCCAAACCCAATTAAAAACTGGGCTAGGTGACTATGAAAAAGTTGACTGGGAACAGCTATACGCAGATGATCCAATAGGATATGTGCGACAGCGAGACAAATGGAATGAACAAAAAGAACAGTTAGCCGCTGCTGAGTCTGAGCAACAACGACTCAAACAAGAGTCAGCTCAAAAGTATAATGAGCAAGTGCAAAATTATATGGCTTACGGCGAACAACAGTTACAAAAGGACATTCCTGAATGGAAGAACGCTGAAGTGGCCCAAGCGGAAAAATTAAAAATCCGCCAATATGCCATCGATCAGGGTTTTACAGCAGAAGAAATTAATCAGGTTTATGATTGGCGGTTGTTGAAAATTATGAGAGATGCTTATAAGCACTCATCAACTAAAAAAGCTGCTAAGAAGAAACCTAAACAAAAAGCTGCTGCTCGCGTAGCACGACCTGGAACTGTAAAGCAAACCAAGTCAACCACTCCTCTGAAAAAGGCAAAAACACGGCTCAAAAAGACAGGAAGCGTAAAAGACGCAGCCCGGGTTTTTGAGCAATTAATATAAACCTTTAACTTCCGGTTTACCGGAAAGGAGAAAACGATATGGCTATGGTCACTAATGCGTGAACCGTCATGCGCATTTAAAACTCCGTGAATTGCTGGAACACCCTAACGAGAAAGACGAGGGCAATCAGCAGCTAAGACAAACAGAAATGTTTGGCAAGTCCAGAGACTAGGTTATGGAGTCCTAACGAATAAGACGAGGACAGTAAAAACCCAAGAGCGCGGAGCAACTTTTTAAGTTGATGAGATAGTCCGAACCTATATTAGCGTATAGGAAGCCATCCATAAACAGTTTGGCGATAACAGAAATTGTTGACACCTATGAAGCAACAGCTGACAGAGAACAGTTGAGTAATATCATCTATAATTTGTCGCCTAAAAATTTGGGCCATATTAAAGTAATTTAATAATGAAAACTCCGTGAATTGCTGGGAAGCCCTAACAAACTAAGATGAGGGTAATCAGCAGCCAAGACAAGCAGAAATGTTTGTAAGGTTCAGAGACTAGATCAAGGAGTCCTAACGAGAAAGACGAGGATGGTAAAGATCCAAGAGCGCGGAGCAACCTACCAGGTTGAAGAGATAGTCCGGTCTATGATTCGAAAGACATAGAAGCAAACCATAAACAGGTTTGCGGTAACAAAAACGACAACTACACCCTTCATGAGTGCCATAGGCAAGAATAGCATTAAAAATGTCGTATTCGATTGGCAAACGGAATCGCTTTTGTAAAGGAGAGCCATATTAGAGTAATTTAATATGCAAATCGGGTTAATTGCTGGGAACCCCTAACATATAAAGATGAGGGAAATCAGCAGCCAAGACAGTGAATAGTATAAAAGTAGCTGTAAGGTTCAACGACTAGAAAAGTGAGCAACTAAGCAATAACCTTTTCCACGAACGCCCGAAGCCCCAAAGGGGCTATGATATAGTCTAAGCAGTATCGAGAGATATTGAAACAAGTCCTAAACTGGCTTGTGATAATAAAACTGCCTTCAGCAACAGGAACAGGAGACCTAGAGGGTTTTGAACTCTCAAGGTCAACATCTACTGGCACGACTCGTCAAACTAACGTTGCGATGATTCAAAGCAGAGATGCAACTGTAACCGGTTCGCAAGATGCAAGCTCGAGTGCGGGAAAAAAAACAGAAATGGCCCACCAACTGGCGATTATGGCAAAGGCTCTGAAAAGAGACATGGAAACCGCTTTATGCGGTGCATACGCTAAAGTCACAGGTGATGCCACTACTGCAAGGCAAACCCGTTCCTTTGAATCCTGGATTACATCCAATGATTCTAGGGGATCAGGCGGGGCAGACCCTTCAGCCAGCACTGCACCCACAGATGGAACACAACGCGCATTGAGCGAAACACTATTAAAAGCAGTCTTACAGACTGGCTTTGGAAATGGTGCAGAATTTCAAATGGCGATTTGTGGCCCTTATAATAAGGGAGTCATCAGTGGTTTTACTGGGCGTTCGCAAGCACGACAGTTTGTTGATGCAACGACAGTAGAAGCCAGTGTCGCAGTCTATTCATCAGATTTTGGTGATATTAAGATTGTGCCATCGAATTTCAGCAGAGAAAGGTCTTTGTTATTAGTTGATCCTGAATATGCAAAAGTTTCATATCTTCGTGATTTTGAATCTATCGACATTGCAAACATAGGTGATGCAGTCACAAAACTTTTACTTGTTGAGTTTGGCTTAGAAATGTGTAACGAGGCAGCAATGGGAATTGTTGCTGACTTAGATACATCCTAACGGCATAAGCTACGGGGCGGGTTGAAATGATATATATTCGCCCCATTTTGAAATGACAATAAAAAGAACAACAATAGACTTGAGGGAAAACCTCAAATCAGAATTTATTACCGAGAAAGTGGGTGTGGAGAAAGCTCGTAACATTTATCACACCAAACAGAATGTTGCCCCGGTAATAGATCATGTTAAGAAATTAAAAGACAACATAACAACGCCAGGCAAAGACTTTAGGCATGTCGCAGAAGTGCCGATGGTGATTTATCAGAAAGCGCTTAGAGAGGGATGGCATAACGATCAAAAAGCCTGGAAGCGTTGGCTCAATGACAGTGACAATAAGGTGTTTAGAACATGGGAAGGTAAAGTATGACTTATGCAGAACTGAAAGCCGAGATAGCCGCATTTTTAAACAGAAGTGATCTTACTTCTGAATTGGATTTTTTCATTGACCAAACCGAAGCCGAATTAAACCGGCGTGTTAGAACCGCAGACATGGTAAAAAGAGCCACCGCAGATTGCGATGGTCAATACCTTACTGTTCCTACTGATTGGCTGGAAGCCATTAATATTGAAATTACATCAAACAACTTTGCGCCTTTATTCCAGCTCAGTCTTGAATCTTTGGATGTTTATCGTAAGTCAATTAATGATTCTAGCGGCCAACCCATCTACTACGCAATGGTTGATGACACTATTGAAGTGTGTCCGACTCCTGACACTTCTAGGACTCTTCAACTAACATATTATTCAAAGGTTCCAGCATTATCAGACAGTCAAACAACTAATTTTGTTTCTACAAATCACCCAGATATTTATTTATACGGGTGTCTTAAAAACGCAAGCATTTATCTTATGGAAGATGAAAGAGCTGCTGGTTTTCAATCCTTGTTTGATAAAGGACTTGAGGAAATACGCATGGCAGATGAAAAAGCTGCATTTGCTAAAGGCTCACTTATTCCCAGAAGAAGAACTTATGGCAAAGTTAAAAAACAAACTTATTACTGGAGCAATAACTAATGGCATGGACTGACCAGGATGTTTCAACCACAACATGGACTGAACAAACAGTCAGCACCGCAACTTATACAGAACAAACCGTGTCAACTACGACATGGACTGAACAAACAGTTTGATTATTCTGTTAAAAAATAATCGATTAACAATTATTAACAATAGGTAAAAAATATGGCAGACACGACAACGACCAATTTGTCAATGACAAAGCCAGAGGTCGGAGCCTTAATTTAGGGGCCGTATTAGAGCAATCTAATAATGAAAACTCGGTGAACTGCTGGAACATCCTAACGCATTAAGACGAGGACAATCAGCACCCAAGCCAACGAAAGGTATAAAAGTAGTTGGAAGGATCAACGATCAGAGAGTGAGAAACCAATCAATAATCTCTCCACGAGCGCCGGGCAACCCACAGGGTTGGTAATATGATCTGAACTTGCGGGATAACTGCAAGAAGTAAATTATAAACAGATTTACGATAACATTTTGCTACAGACACATGGGGAACCAAGCTCAACACAGACTTGGACACGATTGATGCAATCTTTTCATCAACAGGAACTTCTGTGGCCGTCAATCTTGATGGTGCTGTTATTGATTCAAGTGTTATCGGTGGCACGACTCCGGCAGCCGGTTCTTTTACCACGCTCTCTGCTACCAGCACATTAGACTTAGATGGTGCAATCCAACTAGATAACACACTCACGATAGGCGAGAATGATACCGGCTATGATGTAAAATTCTTCGGAGACACAGCAAGTGCTTATATGTTATGGGATACATCAGCCGATGATTTAATCCTGGCTGGTGCATCAGGATTGACAGTTGCCGGAACTTCCGGTCTGGCTGTTACCACCGCTACCTCTTTAACAGTTGATGACATTGCCCTAGACGGAAAAGTTATCACCATGACTGGTTCGACTGATGATACAGCAGTATTTACAGCTGGAACCAATGGCACATTAGCCATAACAACAACCGATACCGCAGCAGCAGCAGCGAACATGACGCTTACTGCCGATGGCACTTTTGAAGCGGTTGGCACTACAATAACGCTAGATTCAGGTGGGGCAATCAACCTTGAGCCAGAAGCCGGATCAGCAATCTTATTAGATGGCACAATCAGTGTAGATGCTGGAGTAGTAACTGGTGCAACAAGCATCACATCAACAGCTTTTGCTGGAGACCTAACGGGAGATGTTACCGGTGATGTAACAGGAGATTTAACCGGAGATGTAACTGGTGATATAACCGGAGATATTACAGGTGATGTGACTGGTAATGTTACCGGCAATGTAACTGGTAACTTAACAGGAGATGTTACCGGTGACGTAACCGGTGATTTAACTGGATCAGTATTAACCGCAGCACAAACAAGCATAACGAGTCTAGGCACTCTGACAACGCTTTCGGTTGACAACATAACAATTAATGGCAATGACATCTCATCAACAGCCGGAACAGATTTAACAATTACTCCATTAACAGGACAGCAAATAGTGTTGGATGGCACTATAGTTGTAGATGCCGGAGTAGTAACAGGCGCAACATCAATTACCTCAACCGCCCTGGTTGGTGCTTTAACAGGCAATGTAACTGGTGATGTTACAGGTGATATAACCGGAGATGTTACAGGTAATGTAACTGGAAACGTAACAGGAAATGTTACTGGAGATGTCACTGGAGATGTTACAGGAAATGCAGATACCGCAACTGCCTTAGAAACAGCCAGAACAATCGCTGGTGTCAGTTTTGACGGAACTGCCAATATATCAGTGCCAATCACCGGATTATCAGATGTCTATGGCTCAATGAGTCCATCAGATGGAGAAGTATTAACATACGACACCACTAACGGATGGCAAGCCGAGGCTGCAACAACAGGTGATATAACCGGAGTTACAGCCGGAACAAACTTAAACGGAGGTGGCACATCAGGGTCAGTTACCCTTAACTTAGACACTACTATTACCGGTCTGACCAGTGTTACCTCTACAGACTTCGTAGGAGACCTTACAGGAGATGTAACTGGTGATGTCACAGGGGATGTAACCGGTGATGTAACCGGAGATGTTTCTGGATCTTCTGGATCGACAACAGGCAATGCTGCTACGGCAACAGCTTTAGCAACAGCCAGAACAATAGGTGGCACATCTTTTGATGGCACAGCTAATATTGTGCCTGGCACTATTACAGTTGCAGATACAACAGACACTTCTTCTTATGTGGCTCTTTTTGAATCAGCTACCGGTGATTTAGCGCCGAAAACAGATGCAGCAGTTACCTACAACGCTGGCACTGGTGCTTTAACTGCAACCTCATTCGCTGGTGCTTTAACCGGTAATGTAACAGGCGATGTATCAGGCTCATCCGGCTCAACAACAGGCAATGCAGCCACTGTTACCAATGGTGTTTACACCACCAACAATCTTTCTGCTCTAGCAGCAACAACATCATCTCAATTAGCGGGTGTTATCTCAGATGAAACAGGTTCCGGCTCATTGGTGTTTGCAACCAGTCCTACTTTAGTGACACCAGCTCTCGGAACACCCGCATCAGGAACTTTAACCAACTGCACATTCCCTACTCTTAACCAGGACACTACAGGCACAGCGGCCACTGTAACAGGAGCAGCCCAGTCTGCTATTACAAGTTTAGGAACGCTGACAGGATTAACAGTTAATGGCACAGCCGATGTAGTCAATCTAACAGTTAGCAGTGCTCAAGGCTCTGACGGACAAGTGCTAACTTCAACGGGAAGTGGTGTAGGTTGGGAAGATGCTGGCGGTGGTGGTGCATCAGACATAGATGGGCTTTCAGATTGTTTAGTAGAAAACGATTCAATCTGGCTTGGCAATGATCCGTCAGGAACTACAAGTACAGCTAATTATTGTATAGGGCTTGGTACGACAGCATTAGATGCCATCACGACTGGTGATTATAATGTTGCTATAGGCTATAACGCAATGACGGCTACTGATACTGGGAACTCTTGTGTTGGAATAGGTTATCTAACTTTAGAGACTCAAACCGATGGTTATTATAATGTTGCTGTAGGGCCATATGCTTGCCAGAATTTAACTAGCGGTTACAATAATGTTGCAGTCGGTAGTGGAGCAATGAGAGCCCAAACTACTGCCCTAAATAATACAGCGGTTGGGCATTGGGCTTTAAGTACCGTAACAACTCAAGGTGGTAATGTCGCAATGGGATGGCTGGCAGGACAGGATTTAGTTGCAGCTGGTAATACATTAATTGGTACTAATGCAGGGTTGCAGAGTACTTCTGGAGCAAACAATACAGCGCTTGGATATTATTCTATGGCTGATGGAATAACCACTGGAGCAGATAATGTGGCGGTTGGTTATAGAGCAGGTAATGCTACTACTTCTGGTTACAATAATATTGCAATTGGGACTGATGCTTTATATGCAGTAACAACAGGAGAATCGAATGTAGCTATTGGTTATGATGCTTTAGGAGCGTTAACTACTTCTACTGCAAACGTAGCTATAGGGCGTAATGCGGCTGGTGCAGTAACAACTGGTGATGCAAGAATAACCGCTGTTGGTTTTCGTGCATTAGAGGCTGTTACGAGTGGTACTCAGAATACAGCCATGGGTCAATATGCAGGAAACTTGATAACAACAGGTGGTTACAATACTTGCGTAGGCGCTTATGCAGGAAATGTGGTCACAACAGGTGAAAACATCATTTGTATCGGACATGGCACAGACCCATCTGCATTAGATAGTATTCAGCAAATAGTTATTGGTGGCGGTGTTACAGGAAACGCAAACAGTAGTTTTTGTTTTGGTCAGGACTCAACTGATTCAGCAATAGCCTTTGGTGCAACATCTATAACAGCACCTTCTGATATAAGATTAAAAGAAGATATAGAAGATGAAGTGGTCGGATTAGATTTCATTAATGAACTAAGACCAGTAACTTTTAGGTGGAGAAAAGCAAAAGATGTTCCATCAGAAATGAAAGTACATTCTGATTCTGAAGAAAGAGTTATGAATGGTAAATATAATCATGGCTTTATTTCACAAGAGGTAAAAGAGGTAATAGATAACAATCCAGATATAAAAGAAGGTTTTGATATGT
>Ga0080013_1005370_pt1 | contig 11990 bp, 4 predicted proteins | sample ETNvirenome_6_85_FD_69236 | JGI IMG/M metagenome (GOLD analysis project Ga0080013, IMG submission 69236) | Marine viral communities from the Pacific Ocean - ETNP_6_85 (SPADES assembly) (version 2) | ecosystem: Environmental > Aquatic > Marine > Oceanic | place: Pacific Ocean | collected 2013-06-19 | reverse complement strand
GTGCTGAAACTATTACCATATCAAGTCATACTTTAATTACAGGTAATCCAGTAACTTATCAAGAGGGTGCATCAGCTGTTGCTGGGCTCACAGATAACACTGTTTATTATGTCATTAATGTTGATGATAATACTATTAAACTTGCAACAACTAGGCTAAATGCGAAAGCAGGAACGGCTATTAATTTAACTAGTCAAGGCAGTGGTACTCATACACTTGAGGTACCTACAGTCACTTTACCTGGTAATTGGAAGTATGAGAAACAAACCTTTGATGCTACAGCTAATACTTCTAGTAATGTAGATGATATTACAGTTAATCATGTAAATACAACTACTGAAACTATAACTTTAGCTAACCATAACTTAACAACAGCAGATGCTGTGATTTATAAAGCCCCTACTACCACAGGCGGTTCGACTGTAGGAGGTCTTTCAGATGGTACTACATACTATGCAATTGTAGTTGACTCAACAACTATTAAACTTGCCACAAGTTCAGGTAATGCTACAGCAGGTACAGCAGTTAATTTAACTTCCACAGGACAAGGTACTAGTACATTACAAGTACTTACAGGTTTAATCATTGGTTATGAGTATGAGTTTGAAGTAGAGTTCCCTAAAATATATATGACTAGAGCTGAGGGCGAGAAGATACGATCTGAAACCCGTGGTTCACTTGTACTACATAGGATGAACTTCGACTTCGGTGATGTAGGTGTCATTGATGTTACCCTTAAACGTAGAGGTAAGACTGATTATACTTATACAGTTGAATCCTTAGAATGGGATAATGTAACAGCAAGTGAACCAACCATAGCACCTAGCTACTTACACACTATACCAGTATATGATAGAAATATAAATACAAGTGTATTCTTAAAATCTAATCACCCATCTCCTGCCACCATTCATTCAATGAACTGGGAGGGAGATTACTCACCAAGATACTATCAACGTGTCTAATTACATTCACCCAATTACAATGGAGGCTGCTGTTGAAGTAGCTTCTAATCTTCGAGAAGATGATTATAGAGAAGTGTTTGAAGGCCACGGCCATTACCCACTTTTCTATCTTCCTCAAGCTGCTTTTCATGGCGATACAGTTTGGTTTGAAGTGCCTAACGGCAAGACTGCCGGTATGGCAGGTGTTAACGAAGGCGGTAAAGTATGGATGCTCTGCACCCCAGCTATACAAGAATACCCACTTACCTTTGCACGTGAAGCCAAGCGATTTATAGAAAGCAGACAAGAAGAACTCCTTTGGAACATTGTAGATAAACGGAATACCGCTCATCTAAAACTTCTAAAGTTTCTAGGATTTAAGTTTCTACGGGAACTTACATATGGTCCTAACAAATTAACCTTTATAGAATTTTGCCGTGTGCGATCCAGTATCAGCAGGAATGTTCGCCCTTCAAGCGGGCGGGCAAATAATGCAGCATCAAGCAGAGGGATCAGCTGTCAAAGGCCGAAACCGAGCTAAGCTGAAAAATTTTGAAGAGCAGAATCGTCAATACAAACGCGAAGTAATGCTCGATAATAACGAGTGGAAGAATGAAGTTCAAGTTGCTGACATTGAACAAGATCAAGTTTATCAAGCTATGATAAGCCAGTGGTCTGAACAAGATCAACAACTTGATAAAATCTTTGCTCAAGGAGATCAGAAAGTAGAGAAAGCTATAGTTGAAATGTATGAGAATGAATATGCAGGAACACAGACAGGTAGAACTGCAGGTCGATTAGCAGGTAAAGGAGCTAAGAAACTAGGTCAGTATAAGTCAGAGGTGTTGCATAACATGATGATGGCCAAGGATGAAATGAGTTTGAATCAAGAAAGTATTCATCAAGATGCCGCTGGTAAATCTAGAGGTATTTATGAAAAGATACGATTCTCGCCTATACACGGTCATACACCTGTAGCCCCAGAGTTAGAAGCTAAACCTGGCATGGGAGGATTAATACTAGGTTTAGCGATGAGTGGTTTAGGAGCAGCGAAAGCCGGAGGCGCGTTTAAAGCACCAGATATAGGGAAAGCAGATGTAATTGGTGGATGGGGAGCTGGCGGATCTAATTTTGGAGATTATTCAGGAGTAGGTCAGTTACCAGGAGCCAACATCGGTGGTGGTGCGCTTTCACCTGGACCTTCTTTTGGAGCTGGAATGGGATGGGAATCAGTGGCTAGCCCGAACATGGATTGGGGAGGCATGGGTTCCGCACCTTGGGATACAGGCTCTAGTTCATCAGGTTTTGGCAATTTTGGTACAGATATAGGTGCAAATTTAGATCAAAACTTCTTCTCTAGTAAATAACCATGTCATATTCAAGAAACATAGCAAGGTTGAAAGAAACCTCTAGAGAGAGCACCCGCCAAACAATGATCAATAATACCAATGCTGCCCAATGGGAAGGGCAGGCTGGTATTAAAGAAGCTGAGAAGATAGCTACTTCTTTATCTGGATTTTCCAAACATTTAAAAGAGTGGAAACTAAAAGATATAGAGGAGAAAAAAACAGAAGGACAACGTAAAGCAAGAGAGTTCGCTACCGCTGATGCTCAAAAAATACTAGAATTATCTGAAGAGCTTCAAACAACTAAAAAAGAAGATACACGCTACCAAGAAATCAAAGCAGAGATGCTTGAAATGGGTGGTCCTAATGCTTATCCTGATGCTGATAGGTTAGCTGGACTATCTCCTTGGCAACAAGTAGGTTATGCTAAAGAAAAACTACGTGCTTTTAATGAGACTTTCCCTGATAAACTAGCTCATTCTATGCAGAATAGTGAGAAAGCTATAACTATATCAGGCGTAACTTTCACACCAAAGCAACTGCGTGAGAATAATATACAAGGATTACCGTTCAAAGAAGCTGCTTCAAAAGTATTATCAGAAGACATAAGGAAAGCAGCTAATGTAGATAGATTCTCTCCTGAATTATTAGCTCTTGCTAAGACTGATGAGACTATCGTTAAGGCACAAGATGACTTAATGGGTAAGTATAGAGAAAGATATAATATAGATGCTTCTCATAACACTAGAACTAAAGCCCAAAAGGAATGGGCATCATCAGCAAAGACAGGTGAAGACTTACACCGCCTTATGCTTATAAGCTCTAATACTGTTGACGGTAAAAACAATGTCCTAGGTAGATCTGGAGGCTGGACATCAGCAATGTCAGTCCTTACATCTGAAGGTATATCAAAAGGAGATCCATTTTATGCAGAAAGAATGGGAGCTCTACCATTACCAGAAGATCTACGGATTAAACTTGGTGCTAAAAAAGGCACAACCTTTGCTCAGCAATGGCCTGGTAGGTTTAAGAAGCTTAAAAGTGATATTAAAGCAGGCATGGTTGAAGCTAATAATGCTGAATTAAAATATCAAAAGACAGCTGGTACAGCATTAGAAGCTGAGTTTATCGAGAAGGGTAGAAAAGGAGATCTTACTACACAACAAGTTAATGATTACAAACGTCAGTTTGGTGAACTAGGTTTACCTGTACCTGCAGGCGTTACTAAGTATGAAACTGCTAGTATGAGAGATGAGAGAGAAGATAAACAATTAATCAAAGCTCTTATGGCTAGCAACGGTGGTTATATATCACATCAACAGTTAGATGGATTCCATCCTCTTGCTGCATTAGAATTTAGAGAGAAAGCTACTAAATTTGAGTCTGCTGCTCTGAAGGATTTTGATGCAGAGAAGAAGATTAAGGCTCATTTGGATACTACCTTCACTGGCATGGGTATCAAAGCTAATGAGAAGAGCCCTGCTTATGTAGAAGCTATGTCTAATGCTAAACAGGACTATGCTCGTCAATACAATGATTATATAGCAATGGGCCATAGTAAAGCTTTAGCTAGTCATTATGCTTTACACGGACAACCAGGTGAAATCAAAGACGCAGACGGCCAGCCAATACCAGGTAGAATGGGAGTGCTCGCAGAGATCAAACAGAACGGTGCTAATAGTAAATATGTCACGACAGGTCAAAGTGTTGAAAGAGATTTAAAACCTGGGGCTATAAGAGTAGCCAGGATTGCTAGTGGTAAAAGAGAGATAAGAGATGACCCTAATATTATTTATACTGATGTTATTGGTGGTGATTACGGTCAAAGACAACTTAACTCCATAAAAGCTAATCTAGATAAATATGGACCTAATAGAGGCATATGGAAAAATAAAGCTGCTAGACAGTACTATGAAGGCTTAGCACGTGGTAGAGATGGTAATTGGATGGGCCTGGTCGATGCTCAACTAAAAGCTGACGGACACCCAGGATTATGGCCTAACGAACGTCCCCCTGAACAAGACTTATACCAAGGAAGAAACCTAAACGGTGATAGAGTAGAAGATCCAGACGGGTTACTACCATTAGCTAAATCTATGGAACGAGCTTCTAAATATCCAAGTTTTGGTTCTTATCAATATGTAACAACTATGGCTAAAGATGCTAGAGATTATCGCAATTCACCCTTCTCCCATTGGGAGAGTCAGAACATGTTATCACCGTGGTTGAGGGGTAATTAATGGACGTATTAAATTTACAACCTGATGTACCAGCTACTGCTGATTCAACTTTTGAAGTAGAAGGTTATCAAGATCATATAGAAGACATTGAGAAGGCATATCCTGAAGAAGATTTTAGAACTCCAGCTGAGAAAGCTGAAGATGAAGGTGTAGGACCTGAAGCTTTGCAACAAACTTCTGATGAAGCATTCCAAGAAGGTAGTGTTGGTCAGACCATAGAGTCAAGTGCTGAACTACCTCAACAACAACAAGCTCCAGTTGAAGGTCAAGTACAACAACAGCAGCAAACTAAGCAACCCACTAAGTTTACTTTTACTCCTGATCCAACTACAGGTTTGATACCAGATGAACAGCTATATGCTGCTTTCGGTGAAGACCTGCCAGACGGTGTGAAACAGAAACTCAAATTAAATCATGGGTACCTTAATGGTAAAGAAGGTCAGCTAAGAGAATTGTTTTCAGATGGTAATAATCTAGAAAAACAATACCAAGCTTTTACCATGATTCGTAATGATCAAGAGCTTGTAGATAGGTATGATCGTAACGATGATGGCGAAATTACATATGCAGATTTCTTCGATGTTAGTAATATAGCTGATTTCAATGAAGATATGGATGCCCATCTAACACAAGAATGGTTAGAGGGTTTGCAATCTAAGGATGGTGGAGCCAGGCTTAAAGCCTTATGGCAACAGAATGGAGCAGGTCAGAACATGGCTCGCTACACCAACCTCAGAAGAGAACATGCGTTGTCTGATAAAGGAGAAGGCTCAGAAACCAGTTATGGATTTAATAGAAATCAAGGAGAAGGTGCTAGGCAGAATACAGCTGGCGGACTCTTTGATTTAACAGCTTGGGGTCTAGAAACAGTAGGTAGTGTAGGAGATGTGTTACAAGGTAAAAGTTGGCATGATGACTCTACACTGGATGATAATACACTACAACATAAAAATGAGAACTCATTAGAATATCTAGTCAATCATAACCTCGAGAGATCGGCGTTAGATACTCTTAGTTATGAAGTAGGTTATTGGGCAATACCATCAGCTTTAACTGGTGGCATGTTAGGAGCTGCAGGCAAGACTCTGCAAATGACTGGTGTACCTGCTGCTATTAAAGTAGGTCAATTTCTTAAGCCATCTTTAACAGGTGGTAAGGTTATTAATAGAGTAGGTGCTTCAGGGAAACTTGTAAGTCTTACTTATAGACCAGCATCTGGTTGGCTTGGGAAACAGAAAATGACTCAAGCTGCTAATATGATATTCAGTGGTGGTAAAGCAGTATTCATGGATACTTTACCATTAGCTGCTATGACCAACCTTGAAGAAGAAGGTAGGGGTATGATGCAAGAAGATGGTATATTAAAGAAATTCTACAATTCACACCCAGAAGCAATAGCATGGATACCTGGTATCAACAAAGGTGTTAGTTCCCCTATGTTTAAGCAGGCTGACTTTATGTTTACTGAAGGTGTTCTAGGTACTTTAGGTACAGTCGCTTTAGGTGGTGTAGGTAAAAGTGTTTTCAGACGTAGTGGTCAAATCTTAGGTGAACTACCTAAAATACCTGGTAACACTGTAAGGTATGCTCAAGGATGGTTGGATGCAAACGCAGTAAGTCTTAGAAATCATTCAGGCAGGATTGAAGCAGAGTTCGTAAATCCAGAATCATTATTCAATCGTACACAAGAACAACTTACTGATTGGTTTGACGCTGGTTGGCATCAAGCAAAGAGAGGTGCAGAAGGTGCTTCTAATGCATTTAGCAATGCTGTTGAAACTGATGGTGTAGCTAAATCAGCTTATGGAGTTTACTCTAACGGTGTTAAAATAGCTGGTCAAGGTTACTCAAAAGCTAGAGATGGTATCAGACAAGTATTAAATGACTGGGATGAGATACGACATACAATTGGTATTAGTAGACCAGGTAGTACAAACTCCTTGTTCTCTCAAACTGGTATAGCAAAAGCTGCTAAGTCTGGTATATCTGAAGGACAGTTAGATTTATTTACTAAGCAATTAATTGATGATAACGGTTATAAAGCTCAAATCAAAAACATAGATCCTCTTGGTAGAAGAGGTTCTTCTGCTGATACTTCCTTAGATGGTATAAAAGAAGTAATCTTAGGTAGAGATGCATCTAGAACTAGCCCAAGTGAATTCTGGGGCGATGATTTCTTAGAAGGTCCTCTAAATATAGATGACTTCTCAATGATGGGTGATTTTGAGAAATGGGCTGTTAAAAACATACAAGTAGCAGATGCCGTTAACAGATCCTTATTATTGCAACTAAGGGATCAAGCTAACGCAGCTAGTGAAATGATAGGCAAAACAGATATTTTTGCCACAGATGGTATGATGAGAAAAGTTGGAGATAATCTAGTAATAGGATTACATCAAGTTAAGAAGACTCGTTTTACGTGGGATGAAGCCCGTAGAATGATGACAGAGAAAGGAGGTAAATTAAATTCAGAAGATTTAATAGCATTAAACGCAAAGGTAGCAGAGGCATCTTCTAGACTACACACCGAAACTAAAGCAGGTGTCAATACAATGGCACGTATGCTACAAGAGCAAGGTGATGATGAATTAGCAGGTGCTGTATTAGACGTATTCAAAGTATCAAATGATATCCATAATTGGAAGGACTTTGACGCTTGGATGCATCAACAAATAGTTGGTGGTAAGTTTAAAGGTCAAGTTAAAACTGGAGATTTGATTCACGGACTACAGAAAGTCATGGTACAGAGTATCTTGAGTGGACCTAAGACCCCTGGTAGAGCTATATTAGGTACTACAGTTAACTCGTACCTGAATACTATGAATGAAGCTTTTGGTGCTACCTTAAGACTTCCGTTTACAAATGATGTAGTTGCTTTTAAATCATCAATTGCTAAACTAAAAGGCCAGATGGAATTAATACCAGATGCTCTTGGTGTCTTTAGAAAAGAATGGAATGCTAAATTTGATGCAAATATAGCAGATATACAAACTAGATATACAGAGGCAGGTACTCCTGGTGATGATTTATGGGAAGCTAAACGTATCCATACTGAACTAAGAGGTACAGATGGAGAGAAAGCAGCCTTTTATATTAATGATGTAACTAGAAAGCTTACAAATCATAAGCTTCTTAGCTGGGTACCACGTGCTTTAGCAGCTACTGACGATACATTTAGATGGCTTTCAGCTAATGCTAGGTCTAAGGAACTAGCTATGAGGCAAGTTTTAGAAGAAGCGGGAGAAGATTGGACTAAGATTACTCCTGATATGCTAGCAAAAGCAGAAGATCTTCACTATAAAAACTTCTTAGATGCTGATGGTAATTTAGATTTCAGTGGTGATTCTTGGTTAGACAAGACATTTAAAGAAGTTACTTTAACTTCTGAATTAAAAGGTACAGCAGCTAAATTAGATGATGTATTTAATTCTATACCTATGATAAAACCTTTCTACCTATTCGCTAGAACAGGTATTAATGGTTTAAATTTCTCGTATAAGAATACACCATTATTAGGCGCTTTACATAAAGAATCTATTGCTATATTAAGGCATACAGGTGATGATTTTACAGAGCTAGCTGAGTATGGTATAAAGAATGCTAATGATTTAACTAATGCTAGAAACCTCTTTGCAGGTAGGCAGGCTACTGGAGCAGCAGTTGTAACATCAATGACTGGTATGTACATGGCTGGTCAATTAACTGGCAACGGCCCCGCTGATAGGCAACTTAAACAACAGTGGATTAATGCTGGTTGGAAACCAAATCATTTATATATAGGTGACTTTGGTTTAAATTATGCTTCTTTAGAACCATTTAATACTATACTTTCCTCTATTGCTGACATTGGTGACAACATGGAACTAATGGGCAGTGAGTGGTCTGAGAAAAGATTACAGGCTGCAGCATTTGTTGTAGGCAGAGGTTTGACAAGTAAGACTTATATGTCTGGCTTAGATCAACTTATGCAAGTAATACAGATGAAACCTGGTGCTTTAAATAAAGCAGGTGCTAATATACTTAATAACAGTATACCGCTAGCAGGTCTCAGAAATGAGTTTGGTAAATGGATCAATCCTCATATGAAGGAACTGAATGGTAGTATGTGGGATTCTATTAGAAACAGAAACCAACTTACTGAATATGCAGCTGGAGAAAATAAGCTTCCAGAGAAGAGCGATTTACTAAACGGTAAACCTATTAATAATTGGAATATTATTGGAAGATCATTTAATGCTATATCTCCTGTTCAATTAGATATTCGAAATGATACGCCTGGTAGAAGACTTCTATTAGATAGTAACTACGATCTGAAATCTACAACCTATTCTTATGGTGGATACTCCTTTGTTAAGGATGCCCATGTGCGAGCACACTTCCAGAATGCTATAGGTACTGTTCCAATTACGGTTGGATTTAAGAAGTTTAAAAATGTAGAAGAAGCTCTCAATCACTTAGCAAGTAGATCTGATGTACAAACTTCCATGGCTAAAATGAAAGCTAATGGTAAGAACCCAGCTCTCTGGGATGTAGATCCTAATGATTATCCCCATAATACTTTGATTGATAATGTCATGAACCAAGCAAGAGCCAAGGCATGGGCAAAGATCAATGACCCAAGTCATAAAGGCTATGAACGACTTCAAGAATTAAAATCAAAAGAAGACGGGAAAGATAGTAGGACTAGAGACACTAGATCTGAAATATTAGAATTAAACTACCCATCAAAACAAATAGATCAATTCCCTAAGAACTAAATGGCACATACAAAAGTAACGAAAACCTACTCCCAGAATACGGGAGCTGCTAATACATTTAGCTACTCAGGGAGTTTTGATACATTCAAAGGAACTGAAGTAGTTGTATTATTAGATAATGTAGAGTTGACTCATCAACCGTCTACAATAAACGAATCCGCCTCCCCCCGTGAATACACTGTAGATACAACAGCTAAGACCATACACATTGGTGGTGCTGATCTATCTAGTGGTGTCGTTATAATAAGACCTAATACAGATTTAGGTCAAATTGATAACGTTGCTCCAAAAGCAAAAGCTGAATTCACCCCAGGTTCTTCAATCACTTCCGCTGATTTAAATAATAATCAGACTCAATTATTACGTAAGTGTTTAGAGTATGATGAGAATCTACTCTCTACAACTGGTGGTACAATGACTGGTGACCTCACTATGGGTGAGGATACGACAATTATATTTGAAGGTGCAACAGACGATGCTTACGAAACTACTCTCACAGTTACTGATCCTACAGCTGATCGTACTATTACCATACCTAATGTATCTGGTACTGTCGTAACTACAGGAGATACAGCAACAGTTACAGCCACGATGATGGCAGCTAACTCTGTTGATTCTTCTGAGTTGGTAAATGGAAGTGTTGATAATTCTCACCTAGCTGATGATGCAGTAAATAGTGATGAACTAGCTTCAGGTGCAGTTGACTTAGATCATATGTCAGCAAACTCTGTAGGTGAACATCAATATGTAGATGCAAGTATTAAGACAGCTCATATAGCTAACGATCAAATAGATAGTCAACACTATGCTGCAGGTTCAATAGATCTTGAGCATATGTCTTCTGCTTCAGTAGATTCAGATAATATTGTAAATGATACTATTGTTAATGCTGATATTAACTCAGCAGCTGCAATAGCACATACTAAACTTGCTAATGTCACAGATGGCCAAATTCTTGTAGGAAATGGTTCAAATGTACCAACAGCTGTAGCAGTTTCAGGTGATGTAACCTTAGCAAATACAGGTGCTGTTACTATAGCCACTGGAGCTGTAGAACATGCTATGTTAGCAGGAGACTGTATAGATGGTGATAACATACAAGATGATGTAATAGATTCTGAACACTATGTTGCAGGTTCTATTGATTTAGAACACATGTCTTCTGCTTCAGTAGACTCAGATAATATTGTAGATGGAACAATTGTTGATGGTGACATCAATTCATCAGCAGCTATTGATCATAGTAAACTAGCAGCCGTCTCAAGTGGTAATGTTTTAGTTGGTAACGGATCTAACCAAGCTGCATCCGTAGCAATGTCTGGTGACGTTGCAATTGCAGCTGGTGGTGCTACAACTATTCAAGCTAACTCTGTTGAGATCGGTATGATAGGTTGTGAACAAACAACCATTACTGATAGTGATTCCCATGTTCCTACTTCAGGAGCTGTTGTAGATTATGTAGCAGCACAGATAGCACCTATTGGTGGACTAGAAGTTATAGCAGATGATGAATCATTCCCTAACACAATTCCATCAACTGGTGTTGTAATTAGTATAACTGACTGCGCTGGTCTATCAGTTAACTCTAGTGGTGTATCAACTAATGGAGATGCACTAGATAACTCAACTATAACCATTAATAACTTCCCTACTGAATTAAGAGGTGGAGCTACTGTTGGTGGTGTAACTAATGCTGATCCTTATGTATTCGGATCTGGTGCTGGCTTAATGGTTCAATCTACTGGATCAAGTCATACTTACAATTACCATCAAGCCTTAATAAGGGAAGCAGACTTTGTAAGGTTATCAGGTGATATCGATGACTTCAACCAAAGATACCGTGTAGCAGCTAGCGCTTCTGGCGTAAGAACCGGTGTTTGCGGAGCTGATGGAACAGGTTCAGGTAGCTATCCTTGTGATGGTGATATGTACTGGAATACAGCTGCTGATAAGATGTATGTATATGATAAAGCAGGAGATAGTGGTACAGGTAACTCAGATATAGATAATGCTTGGAGTGAAGTAAGTTCTGTAGGTGAGTTCAAGCTTCTTGAATTAAAAGATGCAGCTGATGATAGTTCTCCTACTTATGATGGTGGAAACGCTAGATCTTATAATCTGAAATTACTTGGCACATCAACTGCAGCTAGTGTTACCGCAGCTGCTCAGTTATTAATCAGTGTAAACGGTGTTATACAGAAAGCTAATTCAGGTACTTCTATATCAGGTTCAGGTGGAGATGAAGGATTTTGTCGGGTAGATGCAGATACTATAATGTTTGCAACTGCACCTTCTAGTGGTTCTTCAGTATTTATAGTACAAATTGGTGCTGCTACTGAGCTTCAAACACCTGCTGATAATACAGTATCTCAAGCTAAGATACAAGATGGTGCAGTAGATACAGATCAATTAGCTGCTGATGCTGTCGATGGTACAAGGATTGCTGATGATGCTATTAACTCAGAGCACTATGTAGACGCTTCCATCGATCATCAACACTTAGCTAATGATTGCGTAGATGGTGATAATATCCAAGATGATGTTATAAATTCAGAACATTACGCAGCTGGATCTATAGATAATGAACATCTAGCAGATAATGCTGTAGATACTGATGAAATTGCAGATGATGCAGTTACTCTTGCTAAGATGGATGCTCTTGCTAGAGGTAAACTTATAGTAGGAGACGCCTCTGGTAATCCT
>Ga0080013_1005369_pt1 | contig 11991 bp, 21 predicted proteins | sample ETNvirenome_6_85_FD_69236 | JGI IMG/M metagenome (GOLD analysis project Ga0080013, IMG submission 69236) | Marine viral communities from the Pacific Ocean - ETNP_6_85 (SPADES assembly) (version 2) | ecosystem: Environmental > Aquatic > Marine > Oceanic | place: Pacific Ocean | collected 2013-06-19 | reverse complement strand
CTCGACCAAATCATAATCCCAATCTAACAACTCCTCTAAAGAAGTCTGAGAGTTGAGCATTCGTAATAGCGGCTCTAATTCGTCATCACTCATCAGCAAGTCTCAGTTCACCAGATGGATACAGTTCTTCCGTACCATCGTCGAATTTAACAATAAGTAGAACTTGAGTTGCCAACGTTCCACCCTCCATCATGGCATGGTGTTTATTATCTTTAGTGCCAACTATTGTACCAATTCTTCCCATGCGGTACCAGTATTCTACTCTATCGCCTATCTTAAACATCGATATCTCCTGAATCAGATAATAACCTCGGCTTTATAATTGTTTATTCCTGACAGGCTAGTAATCCATAAGTTATGTCTATTGCACTTCCCTCAGCAGGTGACACTGTAAAAACAATTGTATTTGATGATGCCTCATAATTCCAATCTGACGAAGGAGTTCCATCAACCGTCACTGTTATTGTATTTTCAATCGGTACGTCAGATAGTGCAAACGCCATTTGAGCAAGAGATTCTCTGGCAAGGGTATCCATTGTCGTACTCCAATCTGATGCACATATTGACATGAAGGTACCTCCTAAATCAGTAACGACATCATAATAACCATCACCAAATTGAGCGCCTCCATTTGCAGTACAGCCGGAAGGGTAATCACCGGAAATAGCATGAGCAACAACGAGATCAGATGATGACTTTAGAGATAGAAGAGATGCGGAATAATCACCAGGCATCATCGTTGTAGATCCACCACTACCATAGGCGTAGTGAGAAAAATCAGGCTCGTCAGAAACATAGACCACTACAAGTCTCGCATCGGATCTTTGAAACCCTGTTGCACTCCCAGGTGAAGCATCACCAGTAGTTGTAGATTCGTATGCATACCACAGCCCCTTTTCATGCGCGCTACCGTGAGTACCGATTGAATCAACTTGATTATTAAACTCTGTCACAGGATCAACTGTGGCATTCGTTATAATACCACCAACAAAATCAGCATTATCAGTTGTTATTAGAGCCACTTGATATGAAACACCAGCGGCTGTGAAAGCATTCATAAACGTATCAAAGTTATTCTTTATATTGGTTTGATTAGAGCCCATAGATCCAGAATTATCAATAACAAATAAAATATCGACGTCTACTGTTCCATCCTGTGTAAATGAATCAAGTACCCAAGCTTCTATACTCCCCAGTCCATCTTGATCAGCATATGCAAGCGGTGTTGCTGGGTCGTTAGAAGCTATCTCTAGATACCCAGCATCATCGTGACTATCTAAAGGTATATAATCTATATTGAGATCTATAGTGTCTCCAGGAGCTACTGTGATAGGTAGAGCACCCCATCCTGCCTCATAGTCTTGCATAGAGAAATCTACTGGTAGACTAGCAAAAAATTCAATATCTGAAATTATAAGATTTGAGTTGCCAATATTGCCAATCTCTACTGAAAGCGTATCGTCACACCCTAGATAGACATCACCAAAATCATAGTAGTCTGGCGTTATAGTAATTACCGGGGCATCACCAGATCCATCAAGCACAACATTGACAATTGGTTCGTCATCGTCATTAGAGACAATACTAATTGTTTCATAATTTGTCTCATACGTCCCGGGAGCATAGGTAACAATAAGTTCTACTGAGCTTAAAGATTCTACAATGCCAAGTGGCATTGAAGTTATTGAGAAGTTAGAGTTTCCACCATGAACATAAATGCTAGATATATCAAGGTCACCATTGCCGATATTTTCAATATTAATAATAACATCTTGAGTTTCACTCCCAGCACTTAGAGCGCCATAGCTGTGGTGAGTCGGATCTACTTCAATTTCTGGTGCAGTTACACCGGGCTCAACTTCTTCTGTTATTTTTGATATTTTATAATCTGAGCACCCAATTGAAAACAAAAAGAGGGAGCACAATAATGATCTAGTTAACGTATACATTGTACCCTACCTCTATTACTGATCCGTGATCTGGAACAAACCCTAGTTGGATTTTGTTGGTTTCTTCTACATAAGTCCAGTTATGTATTGCTTCTTGGTTGACATAAACTATAATTGAATCGAGTATAGGTTCTGATTCACTAAGGACAATCGAGTCACGTAATTGAGTCAAATAAGAAGAATCTGAAAGCCACACCGACCAATCTTCTTCACATATGTCAATGGGGTCTTTACCATATAAATTCACTAGCTCTTCGTATTTTTCGCCAATGTCATATGTGTAACCACACTCACTATCCTCTAGCTGTGTAATTGCAACGACATCGTGATTTACATCTTGAAATTCATCGTGGAGCCAGTCATAAAATAAATCAGCTGATATTGCGCTTTGTTCATTCTCATCAGAAATCAAGAACAACAGAAAATCCGCCTCGGGCCGTCTGAATTCCAATCCTTCCTCTGATTCCAAAAAAGTGTATGTGGCTCCGAACCCCTCCTCGAGCATAGTCATTGGGAGAAGGCTGGGTGCCATGAGCATATCAATAGCCGAAGAAGATGAGTCATATGGCCCGATGTAATTTAATCGTGATGGGTCCATAGTAATATATCCAAACTGGTAATCAAGAGTCAGTGATTCTATATCAGCTCTTAATATATCCATACCATCGGCAACATCTTCATAGTTATCGGACATTGAACCTGACGTGTCTAGAACTACAAGTACATCCAGTTCTTCTAGCTGATTTGGTTGCACGTAAGAATCAACAACAACTCGAACTTCTGTCTGATCAGATACTTGATAGTCTGGCGTACAGCCTAAAAAGAACGCTAAAACTAAAAGCCAGAAAGACTGTTTCATAATTTACCCTATAGAATTACGTATAACCCAATCGGGTTTGATTAAAAATTATTTTTCATTTTAATTTTTTCTTTATGCAAATACTTACAATATAAAATGAAAAATAAGACTGAAGAAATTACTACTGGCGACTTGGCAGTTCATTCACGCGAGAAATACGGTGATGCAGAGAAGAGAATAGGCTTGGTTCTTAGTATAAATCCTACACTTGGATCTGGATTTAGATCTGCTGATGTAATGTGGTGCAAATCGGGAAGTATCGAGACTGTTATGCTAAATTACCTAAAATCATTTCAAAAACTTTAAAAGTTATGTGTAAATAGGCATGGCTTTTATTATAATAAAGGTGTAATGGAAAACAAGCTAATTGCATATAGGCCTATAGCTCAATCAGGTTAGAGCATCGCTCTCATAAAGCGAGGGTTCTCGGTTCGAGTCCGAGTAGGCCTACCATTTTTGATATTTGAAAATTTTAATATAATATGACCCTAGTTCTCGGGTCTACAAACTCAAATGGAATTACCGACCTTTGAGCACAATCGGCGAAAGCTGGTGATAGAGAAAACCTCGTTTAGGAAAGGGATGTTCTTACGTCTATCGTGCTATCTGACTAAGAGAGGGGATGAGTTAAGGAACGTGGTAGTTCTGAATATCATCCAGTGATTCGATGCATGAGCTCTCGTACCACTGAGAGAATACTGCTGAGAGTATCCACGGACTTGTAGATTCATCGTGGAAACGGGATAAAGGCACAACCAAGAAAAAGTCTTGGGAAGGAGCGACCATTAAGATCCTCCAGAATTTAACTGTCGGTGATAGAAGACTCTCTGATGGAATCGGAAACGAAACCATCGTCCCGAAAGGGGTTGTATGGACATCCTCCCAAGGTTTGGAAATGCGACGCGCAACTAAAAAGTGAAGTGTACAGCTCATTTAAAGGAACGCAGAATATCATGGCGATAGTATGGCGTGCTGTTCCGTAGTCTTACGGCTAAGAACAGGGAGAAAGCTCGTGAACGGTGTTACTTGCCGGTGTGCTTACATCTAACCCAAAAAGGGGACAGGCTCAAAAGGCTTGATGATCACGAGCAGAGAGAATAGAAGTGCTAAAGCTCTCTCATTTTCCGCAGGAAGGCATGGGATTATAGATGCCTAAATTTACAACAACAAAAGAAGAGAAAAATGAATAAAGGTAAAGTAAAGTTTTTTAATACTGACAAGGGTTTTGGGTTTATTACACAGAATCAAGGAGAAGATCTATTCTTCCATGTATCTGAGCTTCGAGCTGCCACCGTTAATGAAGGTGATAAGGTTGAGTATGATATTGGAGAAGGTAGAAAGGGACCCTGCGCTGTCAATGTTAGAGAAGCATATAGCATATAATATGCTATAAAATCCGCAGGAAGGCATGGGATTATAGATGTCTTAACTCATAATACACACACACACATAAAGGAGTTAAAAATGAGTGACAATAATAAAAGCGGGTACCAGCTCCGCACAGATTTGCTGGGAATGGCTACAGGAATTGTAACCGATAGGACTAATCGTCTTGAGCAGAACGAGCATTTTCTAGCAGAGAATGATCGCCATTATCAACGAAAGCCGGTTTCTCCTTATACTACTGAAGATGTTATTGCAGAAGCAGAGAAGCTTTACGCATTCGTTCAGAAGAAGTAGAATTCAAAATCCGCAGGGAGGCCCGGGATTACAGGGGTCTCATCTTTTAAGCGGGTGTAGCTCAGCTGGTAGAGCTTCTGCCTTCCAAGCAGACTGTCGCAAGTTCGAATCTTGTCACCCGCTCCATTTATCAATACATGATTCACTAATGTAGACAAGATCTCCAGATTCTGTGACAACTTGATATACAAAAGATATCCAGCCCCCATCACCTGACATCGTGCTTTTGTCAACTCTTATTATAACAGCAGTTTTTCCATACTCACGGTATGGATTCTTAAGCAATATTAGATCTCCTACGCTAAACTTTATCATAGTATTTTTAAGTATTCATTTTATTCTAAAGAGCCCGAATGGTGGAATTGGTAGACACAAGAGACTTAAAATCTCTCGACTTTAAGTTATGCGGGTTCGAGTCCCGCTTCGGGTACTTTTTAAATTTTTATGATCTTAGAAAGAATTTACTTATAAAGATTAAAAAGAATTAGTATTATTAAAATATAATCAATAACGGATGAGATATGAGAAGTACAGCAGGGAAAAAAGCGCACAAGAAGAAGACAAGACAGGGTCAGAGCAATAGAACAATCTATGGAAGGCCTGGTCACAATGGTGGAAATAAGAGATATAAAAAGAGATATAGAGGACAAGGAAGAACAAGATAGGATCCTTAAGCGCTTTCTCGGTCGGGAGAGAATATAATAAGTAACGAAAGGTGAAAGAGAGCCGACCATCTCAAGTAACCACGATTGCCTTGATAGCTCAGCTGGTTAGAGCATCTGACTGTTAATCAGAGGGTCCCAGGTTCGAGTCCTGGTTGAGGCGCCATATATTAAAAATATTATATAAACTTTGCGTAATCTTTTAGTAAGATTTTGTAAAGCCACTTTAGCTCAGCTGGTAGAGCAACGGTTTTGTAAACCGTAGGTCAACAGTTCAAGTCTGTTAAGTGGCTCCATAAAACAATAAACCGAGAGACAACTCGTTAAAACAGGAAAAATAAATGACAATAAAAAATGGCGACACGGTTTCTATTCATTACAAAGGAACGTTTGAAGATGGAACAGAGTTTGACAACTCTTTTGAAAGAGGGGAACCTATTACATGCCAAGTTGGCGCAGGAATGCTAATCTCAGGATTTGACAATGCTCTTACTGGAATGAAAGTAGGTGAGACTAAGAATATCAATCTTTCACCGGAAGAAGCATATGGTGAGCATATTGCAGAAGGGGTACAACAAGTAACACGTGATTGCTTTCCAGAAGACTTTGAGCTTGTAAAGGAAGCAACTGTATACGGAAAAAATGCTGCCGGTGAAGAGATGATTGCAACAATTCTAGATTTTGATGATACACAAGCAACGCTTGACTTTAATCATCCGATGGCAGGAAAAAATTTAAACTTTGAAATAAACATTGTAGATATTAATGAATCAGAATAATATTTTATCAAATCATTAATATTTATATTTGTAATTATTTATGGGATATTGAATGTCAATAAGAGCGAAGTATTCTCCCGGAACTGGGATAATAAATATTGAAGGTGATGCTGGGGTAGAAGTTGACGGCGGCCTTGATGTATCTCGGAACGTAACATTTAAAACATCCCAGAAGGTAGGAGTTGGCGAAGTGAGTGGATCCCTCTTGCAACTCAAGGGAAAGGCGGAAGGTATTCACTTTCATGTTGGCGGAAACCAGTATATCTCCAGCAATGCCTGGTTCAACATGGATCTAGGAGCCTATGGATCCTGGGTGTACGAAACTTCAGATAGTGCGGCTTTTCGCTGGGGCTTTGTTGGATCTTCTGGTCGATTTGACCTAGATTACGCAGTCAGAGGAACTGCGGATCAGATTGTAACTGGTAGCAGTATATATGCAACCAGTGGTGCTTGGGGATATGGTCTTTCAATGAGCGCATCAAATGGCTGTATTACTCTTGGAAAGCAAGCTGGCCCTAGAAGGCAACTTACATGGGGTCGTGATGATGGTGATGATGTTCAAATTCTTCACGGGGCCAATGCAACTCTTGATGTCACAGGTAGCTTTTCACAAACTCTTGGAAGGCCTACACCACTAGCACTAGCTGTCACTGGATCTGTTGAGGTAGGCTGCGGTGCAGCAGATGGGTATTTTATCTTTCCCCTTCATGACAATACAACAAGAGGAAATCTAACGCCTATCGAAGGCATGGTAATATATAATACTGAGACCCATAAGCTAAACTTTTATAACGGCACTGCATGGAAGTCAGTAGACGATTCGGCTGTCTAGTATTATATTATTACTAACTGTAATTTATCATCTATAAAAGATTTAAGAATGAAAAATCACTTCTCCATAGGGGACTTAGTTAGTCATGTCCCTAGTAAGAATACAGGAATAGTTGTTGACTACGACTTTAGAAGATCACATCAATATCTTGAAAGAGAAGTTTACCTAAATGTTCTCACGAATAATAATGAATCACTATCTATCTGGGAAAGATCTGAAGAGTTTGTTCTAGTTCAGGAAGGGTCTAAGAGTTGCAAAATATAAGAAAGATGGGATTGATATCCACACACTATGTTATGGCAAAAGAAGTAGGGTATCATGGGAATTTATTTGGCGGAACTATGCTCGCCTGGCTTGACGAATCTGCTGCAGCATTTGCATGTCAAGTAGCAGATACCGGAAGAATGGTTACAAAGCACATCTCAGCGCTAACATTTGATCGCCCAGTAAGACCGGGCCAGCTTATTAAAATATATGGGCGTGTTTTAAAAATTGGGAACTCTTCACTAACAGTTGAACTCGAGGCGAGAAGAACTAGTATTTACAATGGAACACAAAAAACAGTTTGTAAATGTAACATGGTTTTTGTTAGAATTGATGGTGATGGTGAGCCAGTTCCAATTCCCGAGCATGTGCATAAAAAAGTAAATCTTGAAGGGACAGACGGTGAGAAAGAAGAAAATGATAAGGAATAGTAATTATGAATAGAGCTAGACGAAGAGAGCTTAAGAAAAAAGCTGGGAAAGAAACTACAGATAAAATCAATGCCGTTGAAACTGCTATATCAGGAATGTCAAGTCATTGCTCGATATGCAATACAGCTTTTGATAAAGCAGATAGGTCGATGCTAGATAGCTGGAGAGTTGCAATCTATAGTGATAATACTGTAGTTCTTACATGCGAAAAATGCTCTGAATCTCCGGAAAAGTAAGTTAAAAAATAAATAAAAAAAGATTTTACTTTCTTAATAAGAATCACTGGATTGAATATGTATAAACAGATTCTAAGGAGGTTTGAATCATGGCAGGAACTAAGGTACCAGAGATTAAGATTAGGGATCTAGATGGTTTATCACAAGGCTGGGGTGGCTCTGGGCTCCATGTAGACGGTAATGCAACTTTTAAAGAGAGTGTTGAAATTAAGGGAGCCGCAGATATAGGAGGTACAACTACTATTTCAGGTGCCGGAGATGCCGCTGACACGACTGAGTCGACAGGTACCTCAAGCACTTTCGCTATACGAAAGAGTACTGAAGCCGCTGGATATCACATTTACCAAGAGGAGGTTACCTTAATTGGTGCCTCCACGGCAACCGATCAGGGTATGATCTGCTACTTGAGTAAAACACTTCCAGAAAATGCAAAGATTGTTTCCGCAGCGATGACTGTCACAGAAAAGGCCAGTGTAGGTACATTCTTGTGCTCTTTGGTTCTCTCGGCAAAGGACGACACCGCTCGCGGTGTGGCGGCGACATCAGCGGAAGAACTTGTCGGTGCTGGTAGAGGTTCTGCAGCCCTCATCGCTTCGTCTGGTGGTGCCGTCGGTGACACAGAAATTGGTGTATCCAGCCTTGGTGATTACCCAGATGTCGGAACCAAGACCTCGGTAATGGTTGCCAACGATGGTACCGGTAACGGGACAGCAGCGCTCACTACTGGCTCTGTTCTCGTAACTATTGAATATTACGGAAGTGCTGCTCCGGCATAATAACTAACCAGGCGTAAAGCACAATATAAAATTGAGCAATCTTTTCTTTACATCTTCAGATCTCGTAGTATTATTATGAATCAGGATTTGTAGAGAAATGATTGCTCTTTTTGATATGGACGGAACACTTACTCCGCCAAGAAAAGAAATTACTAAAGATGTTATTGATGCCTTGAAAGAGTTGTCTAATCATACACGAATAGGAATCGTATCGGGCTCTGACTACGATTATATTATTCAGCAGTGTGCAAAAATGTTTTGCACGGGCCTAGTAGATCCGAATCAGGTTGACCTCTTGCCTTGTAATGGTACAAAAATGTACGAGTGGGATAGTTACACAGCACAGTGGATTAGTACACACTCTGCTGATATGATAGATTCTCTCGGGCAGGAAGACTACAATTATATTTTGCAATCATGCCTATCTGACCAGCTTCAAATAGCAATGTGTCATTCATTGCCATATACAGGAACTTTCTTTCATTACAGAGGATCAATGTTAAACTGGTGCCCAATTGGAAGACTAGCAAAAGATGCAGAGAGAAAAGCTTGGGTAGCTCTCGATAGTGAGAAAAAGATTAGGGAGAAGATAGCAAAAAGCTTTACTGCTTCACTCGATAAGAAGAATATCCCAGCTGTTATTGCACTGGGTGGATCAACAAGCTTTGACATTTACCCGGCAGGCTGGGACAAAACATATAGTCTTATTCATTATCCGGACAGGGAAGCTTTCTTTGTCGGTGATCGGTGTGAAAAAACAGGAAATGATTGGCATATTTTTACACAACTTAGAGATTCCGGAAATTCTTGGCAAACATCAGGTCCTAGTGAAACTATTAAATTAATCTTTAAGATTATAGAGAAAATTAAATCTAAGCAGTCATGATACTTATAGTCATGTTGAGGAGCTTATGCAAGTTTTTAGAGACACAGACAAGCTAATAGATACTCTTGGTATTGATGCTGATATTTGGGGCCAGATTCCCATTTACATGACGAGCGGAGGGTTTGACCCTCTTCACATAGGACATGCTAGATGTATACTTGAAACAACAGAGATGGCAGATGCTGATGGTGGTTATGTCATAGTTATAGTAAACGGTGATGGATTTCTCAATAGAAAGAAGGGCGGGGCTTTTATGCCTGAATCAGAGCGCGCTGAAATTATATCCGGACTTCGAGGTGTTGACGCCGTCTTGATATGGGACGATGGGACACAAAACGTCATAGGTGCAATTGAAAAGCTAAAGCCTACTTATTTTACGAAGGGTGGTGATAGAGCAGCGCCAAAAGATATTCCCGAGTGGAATATATGTCAAGAGATTGATTGCGAAGTTATGTTTAACGTTGGTGGCGGAAAAATTCAAAGCTCTTCATGGTTGCTAAGAAAATTAGAAAAAAGTGTTGAAAAAGATGAAAATAACTCGTAAGAAAATTCGCCAATTAATTCTAGAAGAGATTGTTTTACTCCATGAGCTGGACGGGAGTGGTGATTTTACGTCTATTAATAAGACAGACAGGGAGTCGATTGATTCTTTGGAAAATAGAGTTACAAATATTGAAGATGCTATCAGAATGATGGGCGGTTCTATTATAAACTATAGGCAAGACATCGAAGACTTAGAGGATGCAAACCCTCAATTGTCAGAGATATCTCGACGCTTAAATGATACACGGGCAATAAAACTATCATCAAGGCACATAAGAATGCTAGTCAAAGATGAAATATCGAGAGCTCTTCTTGAAGCGTCTTCTGCTAGACCTGGTCAGCTCGGAGTAGGTGTTGCAACTGGAGATAAAAGTGCAGCATTAGGTGCTGAGCTAACTGCTACAACATCTAACCTTAACAGACAGACTCAGAGCGATGATCCTACAAATCCCGCAACACAGCAGCAGAGAAAAGTTGATGATGAAGAGGTTGGTGAACTAGATCATGAAATTGAAAAAGACGCTGATGTAAGCGGATAAAGTTTGACATCTGCTAAATACTTATAGGATGAGGTATATATTATGAAGTTGACTAAGAAACTGCTAAGCAGGCTTATCAAAGAAGAGAGACAAAAGATCATCGAAGAAAGATCTTCAAGAGATAGTAAAAAATCTCTTAATGAGGCAATGATGGTGCCTCTTCAGCCTATTCAAAGAATGGAAAGAAAAGAGGAATCACTTGAGTCTAAGTGGATGCGCATTGCCGGCATTGATACGAAGTCTTTGAACGAAGCTGAGGTAATTGATTTTCCAGGTGAGCCCAGCTTACCTTGGGAATTTGGACCAGAAGGATATCTTGCAAGACCAGAGCTTACACAGAAGATGTCAGATCTTGAATATGGAAGCGATAGTCCACCTGAGCTGATACTTGCTATTGCGCTAAGCAATCGGGCTGAAGAGATGTTGGGCTATAAGCAAACAGTTGATCCAGCACCCTTCCAGCAGCTAGGAATGAGGCTCTATCAAGACTTCGTGGTAGGCAAGGCTGGAAACATTGAACAGAGCCTTCACGACATAACAAGCAGAATTGACGCGGGTGACTACTTCGATGAGGATATTGAAGAAGTGATGGATGCGTCACAGATGCAGACCACACAGTCGATGGCAGCGCAGCAGGATCCCGAAGAGGTTGCAGATGATGATATCGACTTTGCTGCTTTCCTTGATAGCCTGGATCAAAATGTTATCGAGTTCCCTGAGGAAGACTAATGGCTCGATCTGGCATAAGAGGCGAGCAAATAAAAGACGACTCTATCACAGGTGAAGACGTCGACGAGGCGACACTTGTGCTTCCCCACTTCACAACTCATAAGTACACCCTTACATCAAGCAGTGATATGATCTTAATTAGATTTAATGCTGCCGGCTCTAATACAATGGGAAGCTCTCAAGTCAATAATAAGTTTGTTGCGCCAACAGTTGGAAAATTAGTAATGGTAAAATTTAGAACTACTGGCACCCCAGGAAATACTGAGATAGCACTTATGAAAATAGGGGATGGAACGCTAAACTTTGGCAGCCCGGGTGTTCCGCAGACATCTACGACAATAGATGTAGCTAATGCTAATACAACATACACAGCATTATTTTCTACAAACAACACTTTTAACGGAGGCGATGTAATCGGTATCCGGATTGATCCCGTAAATAATCACGGAAATGTAGATATTACATGTGTCTGGGAGCTCGACTTTAGCGCATAGGAGGCTAATCTATTCTAACTTAGTCAGCTTCTCAATATATAACTATATGAGGGGCATAATGAGAGTATCTGAACTATCTTCAGGAATGCTACTTAAGCCGAGGCTAGGCTTTGAATGGCGACTTCAAAAGTCTGTTTATGCTAATAAGCTCTTGTGCCTCACTGTCGAGCGCTGTCCAAAGGCACCATGTGATGATAGTGTTGTGATCTATGTGGGTGAAAGAGATCATGATGATCTTTCGTATGGAAAGCAAATGGTTCTTTGGGAAGGTAGAAAGATAAGTGTAAATCCATCTGCCTGGCGATGCATAGAGGCAATTGAAGAGAAATGAT